>RCUL01000042.1_pt1 | contig 151135 bp, 182 predicted proteins | sample 2167521 | NCBI WGS metagenome assembly RCUL01 (sample SAMN09932745, study PRJNA488358) | compost metagenome | feature: garden; material: soil; isolation source: compost soil in acetic acid-enriched culture | place: Germany: Experimental Botanical Garden Goettingen | collected 2016-01-27
TGACCATCTCTGAGAGCGCTCCAATGATGAACGCAAACAGTTGGTAAATGTCATTGGCGTTAATATTCTCGCTACGAAGATCGAGCCGTGATCTCTCATCCAGGGATTCATCCAAGGATTCGATGTGGTTATCGATCTCGTCTGCCAGTTTGCCCTCACTTTGGTCGGAACCAAAGATCAGATGTCCTAGCAAGATACGCCAGAATCGGGTAGACTCGATGAACTCGGGTTCCACACGCTGCGGGAAATGATCCGCAATGTAGAAGAACCCGGCCACCAAACCGATGTTCTGGGTAGTCCATGCTGTACGTCGAATTGCCATGCGGATGTTGGTTGCCACATAGCCACTGCGCCGCACTCCCCTGAGTGTACGAGGACAGATCTGCTTGGAACCACAGATCAACCACTCTTCTTTCGGGTAGATGTCATAATTGATCTCGTCTGGATACCCCACGTACACATCCGAGTTCGACACCATTTTAAAAGTCTGCGTCACACCGTACTTGGCGAACAAGTAGTGTGCCATAGTGTGTTTCGCCGTAATGCGATTACGGTTGTTAGCTCCCTTCTCAGGGTTTCGATTATAGACCGTAGCCCAAGCCACGTTCGCGGTTTCATTCCAGTTCGATTCCAGACCGTCTTGGACGTCATAGATTCTGAACGTATGGTCCAGCCGTTCAAAGGTGAGTTTGGTCACCTGAAGCGGAATGAAGATGGTGTTAACCCCGTAGCTAATAGCTCTGTCAGCCAAAACTGGACTGATAGCAAAAGTACTGGCACGGATGGTAATCAAACCTGCCTGACGCACAGATGGCAAGTACATATGCGGTTCGTACATAGCTTCGCCGTTGTACGTGAACCGATACTTCATCAAGAACAGATCGTTCCGCGCAATGTCAAACACTGGCTTCCCGCTGCGCTTAGGTGTGATTACGTTGAACTCCTCTTGGGGGAGACACCGTGTACAACCCTCGTATTTCAATCCCGGAGGAAAGCTTTTCGAGATGCTTCTGAACAACCCATCGACGTGCCGTACAACTTCCCGCATTTGCTCCGTAGCGAGGCCTTTCATGACCTTCTCGTTCATGCGGGGTATAGCCTGATCAACTTTGACGTTGAATAGGTGGTTATCCATTTGTTACACGCCTTCTTATCCTAACCACTACTTGAATGCTAGAAAGATGGCCGCAAGCCCTGTTGCAATCGCAGGAACCCATTTGAGGAACTCCGAGGAATCTTTCCTGGCGTAGCTTCGTTCTTCATAATGGTCTTTCCGCTCAAGTGCTGCAATACTACGCAGGTGCTCCACTCGAGTTTGTTCTTCCTTGAGTCTAGCGGCGGCTTCGTTGATACGGGCCTCCTCCACACTCCATCGATGCTGCTGTGCTTTGCGATCACTCTCCTCCGTAATGCGCCTTTGTTCGATGTCTTGTTTCCACTCTTCGAACTCCCTCTCGCGCTCGAGACGCTCAATTTTCTGGCGGTGCTCCATCTCCTTAAGGTGTTGCGCCAGTTGATCAAGTTCTCTTTTCCTCTCGGCTGCTATGTCACCTAGAACCCAAGCATCTTCATAAGACCTAAACAGCCCTAAGAATTCCTCAGCCTCCCCAAAGGTGAAGTAGTCTGACCGTGGTGCACCCACTCCACCTTTCTGGCTCACAGGAGCCGTCGAAGTGCGATAGACCCCACTATTTCGCCCTGGGTCTTTCATGGGTTGTACTAAAAAGATCTCCTTGTTAATGTTGATGTAACGCGCTCCAAACACATCCTCGTTGTCGATGATCTGAATGGCGTACCCTACGGTACCGGCGGTATTGATTTGTTCATTCTCTGCGACTAGGCGATTACGAATTCCTTCAGCACTGAAGGGATGATGAGGGACATAACCCCCTTGCATCGTGGAAACCACGACGTCAAGGTTTACTAGGTATAGTGACCCACCAGATTGTACAACATCATTCTCGTTTACTCCGTAGTCTACCTGGGCATAACACTGCCCCATCCGTTGTCGCACGCTCCCAGAGAGTACCGCATCCCTGAGTGCACGCATTCCTTCAGATGTCGCATTTGATAGGCGTTCTACGTCAATATTTACACCGACTCGATACTTGATCGTGTATCGGACGATAAACTGGTTAAGTGCCTTTACGTTCATTGGCTGAATAACCAGCGGTATTCCAGAACGGTCAACTAATGTAACGGGACTTCTGAACCCGTTATAAAACTCCTTCTCTATGGAAAGCTGTGCACCGGGGCCCAAGTCCAGAACGCCAGGAACCTGTGTCAGGGATGCTTGTTGGTTTATTAGTTGGTTGTTGTGGAGATACTGACTCATTAAATCATTCTCTATACTTATTATCTCGCGATAATCCTCTTCATGGTACACTTTGATAATATACACTTGAAATACGTTTCAGTAAACTGAGGGCATAAAAAGGAATTCCTCCTAGACCCGAAGGTCTAGGAGGGTTCCCAAGTCCCCACTTAAAGGACCCACTCTAAGACGGTGAAGTCTCAGAATGGTCTAACCAACTGCAAACCCGGCAACCGTGTAACAGTTACCAGTTCTGCCAACTGTCGCTTACGGCTGCTCTTGAGTGGCCAGAACGATTTTGTTGGTAAGAACTTTATCCAACCCCTTCACTTTGATGATCGCCATGATTGGGAGGTGGTTGATGTGCAGGTTACGCGGCTGCACCATGGCTTCCGGGTAAGTACCGCCATCACGCTGAACCATCATGCTGGAAGCCAGCTCAGGAATCCACGCGTGAACACCGAAGGTCAGCGGGTCGATACCTTCTACCTGGCCGGTACGGGTCAGGGAGATGATGATGGTGTCCTTCATACGGCCATCGAACGAGGATTCGATTTGGTATTCAGGGAACGCGATACCGAAGGTGCGCGGATCGCCGATTACCATCAGGTGACGTTGCAGAACGACGTCAGTACCGATCAGCAGTTTCGGCTGTTGCGAACCGCCGACAGCGGCGTTCAGTGCAGGCTGGTAGCCCGAGTCACGGTACATGCGGTACGACACGTCACGGATGGCGTTGACCAGAACAGCGTTGATGTCCTGAGCACGGTCCATGTCGCGGATGGAGTTGATTTCTTTCTCCAGGTCGATTTCCTTCTCTTCGAAGAAAGGCTTGACCAGGAAACGACCAACACCTTCCACTTCCGGGATGGTATCGTTACGCTTGACGCTGACAGCGTAAGCACGCAGGGTTTCTGCGTAGTTCAGCAGGCGGGTTACCGCGTTGTTGGTGTTACGAACGCGAGCGGCGCTGATCAGGGATTCCAGGTCACGTGCGTCACGGTTCGAACCAGCAGGAGACGGTGCCGAGATCGGCGCGCCCAGCGGGATGTGGAAACGGAAGGTACGATCGTTGGTGTCCAGGAGCAGACCACGGGTACGACGGTTGCTGTTGGTACGAGCAGCTTTCAGGTCGTAAGCAACGACTTTGGCTGGCTTCAACGAAGCAACGATAGGAGCACCGGCGCCAGCGGTCAGGCTGATGTCTTTGCCATCTTTGTCGATGATGCTGTCAACAGTTACAGGCGAGCTGTAAACGCGACCGTTACCGAGCTGAGTGTCGAACTCGCCGTTCAGGTTCACGGACAGACGAACGGTCAGATCACCAGCAACGATAGCGGCCAGCAGAGCAGGCGCTACACCAGCGGTAGTCTTGGTGTTCTTGTCCAGGACCAGGTCAGCGGTCTTGAAGTTCAGGTTCATCTCACGGTTCGCGCCCTCAACGGACTTCACGAAGTGAGAACGAGCCAGACGGCTGGTGTTGAAAACCAGAGCTTCGTCGTCAGCCAGTTGGATGTAGATCTTTTCCAGGCCGATGCTGTTGTCGATCGCGTCAGTGTGATCGATGATACCAGCGCCGATCAGGCCAGGGTGCTGGGACAGGCCGAGCAGGTTCAGCTCTTGGTTGATGGCCAGTGGAGCAGTAGGCACGTCAACGTTGGAGATGCGACGCACGGTCGGAGCGACCAGAGTGTCGGAGATGAACATGTCAGCGTTCGAGCCGTTGGCCAGAACTACAGGAACCAGGCTGGTGGATTCGTCGGCCAGGATGGTGTGGTCCATCGCAGCTTCAACCAGGTTCTTACGGTTCCAGTTGGTGACCTTGCCGGTGTTGCTGTGCTGGATGGCGTTGTGCACCAGGGTGCGACGAACGGTGATGTCCAGGCCGCCTTGTTCTGGCGGAACAACAGTGGTCGGGTACCACATTTCCGAGAAGCTGTCTTGTACGGCAGCTTTCACGTTGAAGACGATGGAGTACGGCAGGAACTTGGCCAGCTCACGTTCGTCGAAGGATTCCAGGGACGGAGTGTCACGAGTGTCAACGACACCAGCAGCACCGCTCGAACCGATGTCAACAACGGCGGTGTCGCCGTCAGCAACAGCTTGCGAACGCATGGCAACGTCAGCGTATTCGGCTGGGTTACCAGCAGCCATGGCCGCGATGGCACCGGCTTGCAGTTGGGTTTCGGTCAGATCTTCGCTTTCTTCGCCTTCTTCACCGGATTCCAGCGAAGGACGCAGAGCGGCGAAAGCTTCTTTGATCTGGGCGCCGAGGTCTTTGGCGTGGCGATCCAGTTCGTGGTAAGCGCCTTCGTCCAGGCTTTCCATGGAGACCAGGTTGGTGGTCATTTGCTTGGAGGCAAACTGAGTGCCTTGAGCGTCGACGGTGGCACGCAGGGCAGAAACAACGTTGCCCAGGGCCGAACCAGCCGAGCCTTTGAATTTCAGGAATGACATATCAGGAAGTCCTTTACTTATTGACTAAGTACAAGTGGGGTGGAGTCGGCACGCTGCCTAGACCAGTTGTGACTTTACTACTGTCTCGGTTATAGCTGCTATATAATTAAACATCTACACAGAAACAATTGCAGAGTCATTGAAACATAAAATACGTATTTACGTACATCAAGTACTTTTGATGGACAACAAGTACTCTTTGAAGAATGCGGTTTGTGCCACTTTCTCCAGGCCTTCAGCGATTACCCATTGACCGACGATGCGATCCATGAGGACTGATCCGTTCTCGGAAGCAGTGGCACCGGCCTGTCCTAACATAGGTGTAATAATTAACGTATCGGCACCCAGTGGGGTTACTTCGAGAGTGTACTCGACGTTCGAACCGTCATCACGACCGAACCAATGGTCGACTACAGTGGTGTTGTTCTTGACGTTCAGATACTGCAAGCAGTACGAAATCTTTTCTTGCTTATTCTCTGAACCCGCACAAGGGCCCAAGTAATGTGGACTCGGGAATGCTTGTTCAAAAGCAGGCGACAGCAGCTTGCCACGATTCTGTTGGAGGTGGAGATATTTGGCTACATCCTCCGGCGATAGTATAGCAATCAACGCGTCGAGGTCTTTGACGGTTGAGAGATCCATTTTAGCGTATTCCAGCGAGCGCTTCAGCCACTGGGGTACCAAGATTACATTCATTTAAAACTCCGCGTTAGGGTAACCGTGATGGATGATAAACTGTTGTTGATACAGGTGATCACACTCCTGTATCGAGAGAGCCAGTTAGAAGCTCGCAATTCAAACTCGAGTGAACTGGCTAACTCGGTTGTGGCCACTATCCGTATCCCAGAGACGGCTATGGAGGCTGATCGCGGACGTGAGTCACTTAAGGCTCTGAGATCCACCGCAATGTGGATGGCATCAAATCCTCCCACTCAGGATTACGACAGGACGATCCTGCTTCAAAGAATACGTGTAAACGTAGGTGACGAGGATTCCCTGTACCAAGCCTTCGAAGGTGCTTCGGAGCCTTGCGAAGACCTCAACTATATCAAGCGTATGGTTCTGGAGTTCCGCTGTGAGCTGAACGCTTACCTGAACCGTGCGCAGATTACTGAGATCTTCAAACAAGCTTCCCAGAAAGCTCTGTTCAATCCACAGACGATTGACTGGAAGAACTTCGTTAAAGATGTCATGGGTGAACTGGAGCCATTGGCTACGGTACAGACCATCGAATCGAACCCTGCGATTGTAGGCTCCGTAGACATCGATGACGACGAAGCTGTGATGGCCCTGATGAACCAGGCGCAGGAAGAGCTATCGGCTGCTGGTGTGCTTCGTACAGGCTGGCAGGCTATTAATAGAATGTGTGGTGATCAAGGAGGCTTCCGTCGTGGGGAGTTTATTCTGATCGGTGCACTGCAACACAACTTTAAGACAGGCTTTACACTGAACCTGTTTAAACAGATGTGTCTGTACAACCAACCGTACATGCGTGATCCGTCCAAGAAACCGTTGATGCTTCATATCTCGGCGGAGAACAACCTCATCGACAACGTCATGCAGCTCTACGTCTCTATTAAAGAGAACGAGACTGGCGAAGCAGTGGCTATCTGCGACGTGGACGAGAAAGAGGCTTCTGCATACGTCAAGGCTCGTCTCATGGGCAATGGCTACCACGTTCGTATGTTGCGTGTGGACCCATCGCTGTTCAGCTACCGAGACTTCTTCGACCTCATCGCGAAGTACGAATCGGAAGGCTACGAAGTACACGGTTGTGTGTTCGACTACCTGAACATGATTTCCAAGCGCGGCTGTCAGCAAGGTCCCCACGGCTTTGAGACTCGCGACCTGGTTCGTCGCTTCCGTAACTTCACCGCACCACGCGGCATCTGCTTCATCACTCCTCACCAGCTTTCTACGCAGGCTAAGGAGTTGGTACGGAGCCAGATTGAAAACTTCGTGCAAGAGATTGCAAACAAAGGTTACTACGACTCCTGCCGTACGGTCGACCAAGAGGTTGACATGGAGATCTCGATCCACATCGAGAAATTCAATGGCGAGAGTTTCCTGACCTGTCAACGCGGTAAACACCGTAAGGTTACGATCACACCTGAGAAAGATCTGTACTGTGTGTTGAAGTTCGAGAAGATCGGTAACATCCCTGACGACGTGAATGGTCCTGACCGTTCTGTACGTAAAGTGGGAGGCCGACCTGCGAACGATGGTGGTAGCAGTAACGTCTGGTGGGAATCTGAAGAGAAGCTAGCAGCCTAAGGGCCAAAAAAAAGAGTTCTTAACGCGGACTCTCAGAGTAGGAGCCCTGGTGAGGGTCTCCTACTCTTTTATGCCGTTACTGTTCTTCTTTGAGAGTCAGGTACATCACGCCAATGGCTTCTTCCAGAGTCGGAGCGTAGATGTCTATCGCTTCTTCGTCTGTAAGGCCGTTGGAGGTGATCTGAACGATTGTGTCAGACGTGATGTAGTCTTCACAGCGGTCAGTGTCAATCGCTTCCTGGTTGAGCAGGTGAGCGAGTGCGTCTTCGATGCTGTGGCCGTAGTCGCGATGTTCGTTGATGATGATCGTCAAACTGCCCGTGGACATTTTGTAGATCTCAGCCAACATCACGTCGGTGGTCAGTTCGTCTTCGATTGGCTGTTCGTTCATTCGTCGCTGCTCGCTGCACGGACTACCGTAGGACGCATCAGGATGTCCTCGAGATAGTCGTTGGTTTCTTCCATCTCTGCCAGCGTGGACGAACGAGTGAGGTACTCGAGTACCCGGAAGGTAACCTGGAATACTTCACCATCTTCTTCACCACGGACGTGATAGCCCATGTGGCGAAGCTTCTTGATCATCGCGGCAATGCTGACGTCTTTGATACGGTCAGTCTTGGTCACGCCTTCACGCAACTCACTGCGAGTGAACTCGATGGTGATGTCGCTGGTGACACCCAGCTTGATCAGGAGTTCGAAGCGATCGCAGATCAGTTTGTTGATGTGATCGGCCAGGTCTTTGGTGCTAACTGCTTTTACTACCATTGTGTAACTTCCTTCTGAGGATTGAACTTCTAGTTTGGCTGTGAGCCGCCGAGGCAAACTCACAATAGGTTTTACTTACGTGGTACAACAACCCAGCGGTGAATGAAGTCAACATCGACTCCGGCTTCAGCCCCTGGAATTTCTTTCTGTTCCAACTTAGCGTTAGGAACAAAGACCATGCTCTCAGCCACCTGTACAGTGACACGACAACCGTCGATGCGACGACCCTCGTAGCTTTGGTTCTTGATGACCACCCCATCCGCTACTTCTTCAGCAGTGGTTGTGTGATGATCGGATTCGCTTAGTTTTTTCCAGAATTCTAATTGTGACATAATTACCTCCTTAGGCAATAGTTTAGTGGTGAAGAGATCAAGTTAACTTAACCTATTCACCTTAGTAATATATACCTGAGTTTCCTTTGGATCAGTTTTAATCTACATAGCTCACCTAGTAGATGAGTTGGATATGATGTCCACTCAGGGGAATAATAATCAAAAAAGGAAAGTGTACCAATGGATGCGGAAAACGCGAGAGCCATCGAACCTGTAGCCATGGAAGCTGGCAAGGGTGTGGACTCTCGGCGCGGTACTGATGTAAACGTTTCACCAAAATCGCTCGTTTCTCCTCGAATGAGGTTATCCGAAGATTTTACCCTAGCTTTAGCGGTAGCCGATGTGATTGACTCACTTCAGCTTCGTCTTCCCCTAAAGACCATCTTTGAGCAACACGGTGGTTGTGCTTTTGTTCAGCCAGAGCAAACAGTCGTCGATAGAGTCTTAGACCTTCACGATGTCAAGCTTAATGGTATCAGCCAGGATTCGAGTAGATCGTTGCCAAGGCAAGTTCGCTCTAACATCCGGTATTTTGTGAGAGAGTTTCTTAAACTGTCACAACCCGTGTTCCTGTGGCCAATGGGCATAAAAGCCCAAATGCTCTAGTAGCCTTCTTAGGAGGGCTACTAGAGCAGTCACAGTTATTATGCCGTCTCTTTTACGATACCGGCATGTGGGAACAACCGCAGGGTGGTTAAGTACCCGTAAGTGTTACCACTATAGCTGTGGGATTTTGGCAGGTGTACTTCAAATACAGTCAGTCCACATTCCTTAAACTTGCGCTCAAGGAACTCACCCAAAGAGACTATGAAGTCGATCTCTTTGTGTTGTGCGGGATACGTTTGTACCTCGCCCCCTACTTCCATGTAGAAATATTGCTTCCGCGTGGCAAACCCATCGGACTTCTTGTTGTAGGAGAAAAATCCTACAGCATTCGGTCCAAGATTACTGGATGCGTCCGTGAGCAAGTAGATCTTGGTGTCAGGTAAGAACTGGATTGCTTCCTTACGCTCCACCGCTGCTTCGATTGTTGCCATCGTGTGTACTCCATATCCCATTGATGACAAGAAGAACTCGGGGAGTTTTTCTGTTGTGTTAACGAGCAAAAGGACACCTTTGGTTTTGGGATTGTTAGGGGTGTCCTACATCTAATACGTTGTTTAGGCTAGGATTTGCTCCTGGGCCCACTGTGCCTCGACTGCACGCTTCTTCGGGTCGTTACTCGGTTCAGTAACGTGGAAGGTGATCTGGTACAGTTTCACAGCGTTGTAGATGGTGTGGGCTGTCAGTTCTGGGACCTCCAACACGTGCATCGCTTCCAGCAGAATCTCGTCTGCTTCCTTACGGGTAATCCGTTTAGGCAGTCCGTCTTCTACAATGGTCAGGTATTCGCAGAGGATGTCGTGAACCACCGCTGCTTGCCCGTAGGAGCCCCATGGAGGAATGATCGACCAGAACGCTCGTGGTACACTGGCCCCGTCAGTTAAATAGCCTGCTGGGACTTCTACCCACCGATTAGAACCTTTGGTCCCGATGTAGTATCGGAACGATTTCATTACCCGCCAGTAGTCCTGTCCGAGTAATTTGCTGGCTAAGGGATCGTGGGTCACCCATAACTCAGCGTTGAACTTTGTGAAGCCTAATGTATCTGTCATCGTGAAACTCCTATGTCTAACATAGGATCGACGGCATAAAAGGAGGCCGAAGCCTCCTCAGGTCCATGCTCTGACTAGATCAGTGATTCCCCAGACTACCACGCTAGCTATAAATAGTCCGTGTCCCCAATAGAAGCACAAGTCCCTTTTCGACATGGAACTCTACCTCAGATAACAAAAGACATACATTACGGCAAAAAAAAAGAAGGGGGCACGAAGCCCCCAGTTTCAGTGCACCGTGGTAGGTGCATAGAACACATTGTCGCCCTCGTGGTACTCACGCAGGTGCAGACGTTTCCACGGGATCACATTACCCTCGACAATTTTCTTATCGAAGTCAGGATGCTTGCTGTGGATCGAGATCGGATTGCCGTACGGATGCAGGGCTTCGATCAGCTTTGGATCAGTCATGACGTCCAGAGACACCTTGCGGCGAGTCTTAACGTCCTTAGGCATTACCAGACGGTCCAGGAAACCGGTGGTTTGAAACAGGATGTTGAAGTACACGTACCCACCGGACGCTTTCTTAACGGCCACAAACGGCTCGCTAGGATTGAACGTCTCGGTGTTAATACCTACTGGAACAGCCACTTCACGACGAAGACCGAGCAGGCTCATGTGATCACCTTTCTATTCATAATGTCAATGTTGAAGTCCTCACCAGTGATGTGAGGCGTAACGTCCCATTCACTGGTGTTCCAACCGGGGAAATACGTATCGCATTCATACGTGTTGTGGATATGGGTCAGGTGCATCTCTTCGACCACGTTCTTCTCGAGAGCTTCTCGATAGACTTGGCCACCCCCTGCGATGAAGATGTCGCTTTCCCGTGCTGACGTACTGGCATTGGCGTGCCATTCTTTCTGGATGGTTCGAGCCATCTCTAGTGCGTGCTCCAGACTACGTGCCACGTAGCAACCCAGACGCAGGTAGTCACGAACGTAATCCTTACGGCTAAGGACTATCACGACGCGCCCTGGGAGCACTGGTTGATCGAGTGGGGTAAACGACTGGTCTGCGGGGATCGGTCGTTTCTTAGCGATCAATGAATCAATGGTCTTGCTACCTACGACCACAAAGTGGCCCATGGTTGTGTCCTTGAAGTACTGCAAGTCCTTGGGAGCGTGCCAAGGCATTACGCCGTGTACGCCCAACCCCAACTCTTGGTCAATTGCTGCAATCAGTTTCACTTTCATTGTGCTTTGTCCTTGGATACTCGAAACCGCTTGGTTTCAGTTTCTTGATCTTGGGAAACCAGTTCGGTTAGGAAGAGTGGCTCGTCCTTCTTAAGTTCCACACCCCAATGCTTCGGAGCACCAGAGAAACCTACAGAGCCGAACAACAGAATATCGGCCTTCACTACTATAGGTTCGTGACGTACTTTAATAGCCCAGTTACCGTCTTCCAGAATCTCGAAGTCGTATGGGGTACGCACTTTGGAGTAATCGTCCCAGAGCAGGTCTTTGCAAATACCAGTCCAGAGTTCTTCTTCGTTACGGATGGCCCAGAGGAAGTCTTCCTCGGATTCAAATTCCAAAGAGACTGGGATAGCCTCTTCTTCATTAATGATAGCCATACCCGAATACCCTTGGTCGCCAATTTCACGAGCAGGGATTGCGTAGTACAGGTAATCCTCAATAAACAGTTCCAGCGCTTTTACAGCTTGTGCCGCAGTGCCTTTACAGATGGTGTTGAGAACAGCACGGGCTACGATCGGCTGTACCTTCTTCATCAGCTTGATAGCCTTCTGACGAACAGCGGTAGCATTACTGCGGTTGCCGTCCAGAACCAGAGCCAGAATCAGGAGGGTGTCGAGATCGTTATACTTTTCCACGGGGACTACCTTATACGCCTAAGCTCTACGCAGAGCAAAAATTAGATTGGGCTCCCGAGAGAGCCCGAGAGTGTTACGGTTTACAGCTTGTTGAACCAGTGATCGTGAGGAACTTTGACCGAGGCCGAGTTCTTATGACCACCACCACCCAAACGTACAGCCAGTGCTTCACAGTCGAAGGCGTCTGGGTTGTTACGATCAGAGTTGAAACGGTACGAACGGTATTCAGCCGTATCGAAGAAGCTGATCACCAGAGGGTGCTCCATGGTGTGGCGAGCGTTCAGCGTGCTGTACAACGGCTTGGGACAGTTGAACATAGGAGCACGTACCACATTGATCGCTGGTACACCTTGCTCTTCGTCACCGTCCAGACAGAAGCTCTTCTCGCTACGAGTTTCAGCCTCGATCCAATCCAGCAGCGCTTTGTCACTACGGATCAGTGCAAAGCCTTGTTGGATCAGGTCGTCTTTCGGGAAACGGGACAGTCGATCCCAGGTCGAGATGTCCATCGGGTGAGTGGCCAAAGTACGGGTGTACTCACGGCTACCACCGATCTTGAACTGGAAGGTATCAGCGTCACCCACCATCGCAACGATGTCTGGTGGGTTCTGAGCGTGACCGAAGAAGAACTCCCAGGTCAGCTTGGCACCCGAGTTGTGGATGTCCACGACCATCTTCAGGTTCTGCGGGATGATGTCGTTAGGCATCACGCCTTCGTACGGTCGGTCGTATTCCAGAGCGGCGTTCAGTTTGATCTGAGCCTGAGTCCGCTCTTTCTCCGCTTTGATCATCAGCTTGTAGGCTGTTTCGTGGTGATCGATCAGGATTACCAGTTCAGCCTGCTTGCAGAGTTCCCGCAGCTTGTCCATCGAGTACGAGAAGTCCAGGATGTACAGGATCTCACCCTTCTCGATTTCTACTACCGGATCATGGTAGTCGGTAGCCACGAAGCGAGCATGAGGCAACTTCAGGGAAGCTACCCACGCAGCAGTGATACCGTCGAGACAGTTGCGGTGATACAGGACGGTTGTCTTAGGAGCCGACATTCATCATTCCTTCTGGGTACTTGTCAATGTAGGTAGCCAGGATCTTCAGCCAACGCCAAGGATCATCAAAGCTGCGGTCGTAACCAGCGGCACCCGGTTCAGGGAAACGATTGGTTACACTGAGGGTTTCATCGTAGACCGTCTTCTTATATAGCAGGAAGATAGTCTTCGAGTTGCGGTGCATGTGGATCTCCAGAGAATCATCGCTGACCCGCTTGAAGAACACGGTGTACAACTTACCGCTGACTTCCACTTCACCGCTGTGAACGTACTGATCCCGGAACCGAGGCATCAGCAGATCCAGGATCATGTGGCTGAGCAGGGACTTAAGCCCTGCGTTCAGCAATGGAGTTACTGGTTCATTCATTTGTACTCCTCAGAACGTCCTGTATGAACTGGTTGAAATCCAGTGGTGTCAGAACCTTCACTTTAAGCTTCTTAGCTTTGTCGAGTTTACCGCCAGCACCTTCTCCTGCGATCAGGCACGTGGTCTTCTTGCTGACGTCACTGGAAACCTTAGCCCCCAGTTGTTCCAGCGTTTCTTTCACTTCCTCTCTCGACTTACCGTCGACAGTGCCCGTGATTACCCAGGTTTGCCCTTTAAGGGTTTGTCCCTGTTGATTATAGAGCGGGTTGAATTCCCCCTCCATGTGATCCAACAAGTCCCCAACCATACTCAGGTTAGCGTCGTCTTGGAACCATTCCACGATACTCTTAGCAGTTTCCTTACCAATGTCGGGGATAGAGATCAGTTCGTCGTAACCACCTTCGAGGATGTCGCCCATGTTGAAGTAGTGTCGCGCCAGCAGCTTAGCTGTCGAGATACCAACCTCAGGAATCCCCAGAGCGAACAACACCCGGTGTAAAGGAGTCTTGCGAGTAGCCTGGATGGCGTCCACTGCGTTCTTTGCAGACACAGCGGCAAACCCAGGTAACATAAGAAAGTCCTTGACCGTCAAGTTAAACAGGTCGTGGGGTTTCTTAATCAGACCTGCCTCAAGAAGCTGGTCTAGCGTTGCCTCAGCCATTCCGTCCACGTTAAAGGCCGTACGACTGACCATGTGCTCGAAACGTCTCAGACGCTGTGCTGAGCAGCCCCAGCCCGCAGGACACATGCACGCAGCACCCACAGTGATCAGTTTGGTCTCACACACCGGACAGTTGGTGGGGAAAACCACAGGCTCACGATTGTCAGCCATCTTCTCTACACGGATCAGTTGCGGTACGACGTCACCAGCCCGACGAATGCGGATCTGGTCATGGATACCCAACCCGAGTCGTTCGATCTCGTTGAAGTTGTGGAGTGTAATAGATGAAACAGTTACGCCACCACACGAGACTGGGAGGATCTTGGCCACAGGAGTGATCTGTCCTGTGCGTCCCACTTGGAACACCACTTTCCACAGGAAGCTCAAAGCCTCTTCTGCGGTGAACTTGAAAGCGATAGCCCAACGTGGTTCACGACTACGGAAACCCAGACGATCTTGGTCTTCGTAACGGTTGACTTTAATCACAGCCCCGTCAATGTCGTGGTTCAGGTTAGGGCGGATGTTTTCCAGATGAGTGATTTGGAACCAGATCTCATCCAGGTTATTGCAAGGCCAGTCGTCCACACAGCGGAAACCCCACTGTTCCAGTTGATGCTGACTGTGTAGGTAAGTTTCGCCCACACGGTTCATCTCACCATACGCACGGAACGATAGACGACGTTCCCGGACGATGTTGGCATCGAGCTGGCGCAAAGTACCGGCTGCTGCGTTACGACAGTTAGCAAACGGTTCTTCCCCATTCGCTTTACGTCGATCGTTGATTTCCACCAAGGTGGTACGTTCGAGGTAAACTTCCCCACGCACTTCCAGCTCAGTTGGAATGTTGTCCCCGACCAGTTCCAGCGGAATGTCTTTTACGACCCGCAGGTTATCAGTAACGTCTTCCCCAATCTCCCCGTCACCCCGAGTTGCCCCCAGAGCGAACACCCCGTCTAAGTAACGCAGAGACACAGCCAGACCGTCCATCTTTTGGCCGACTGTATATAAAGGAACGATGGGTGCTTTCTTTTCCAGGTGGAGAGGAATCCCAGTCGTGTCAATCCACGTAGCCAATTCAGACAGGCTGAACGCATTACCCAAGGAGATCATGGGGTTCTGGTGTTCTACCTTCTTAAAGCCACGAGGGGTAGGACGATGCCCAACCTTTTGGGTAGGACTGTCTTCGGTCTTCAGATCAGGCCGTTGTAATTCCAGACTGACCAATTCCCGGTACGCACGGTCATACACCCAATCGGACACCTTAGGGTTATCGTCATCGTGGTAATCTTTGTTGTACTGGTTGATCAGTCCACGAAGTTCTAAGATTCGGGCTGCAATGTCCATCTCTTGGACTCCGTAGTTGAGGATGCAAAAAAAGAGCACCGGGAAAACCCCGGTGCTCCAACCATTTACTTGGACAGCATGTTCAGCGCATCGCCATCGAAGTCAGCGTTGGCAGGAGTCAACACCAGCTTCTCAGGGAACGGGAACAGTTCATACATCGAGCTGTGCGCGTAACGCGGAGAACCCTGGACAGTAACTTCCGCTGGCTCGAGAGCCTTACGACGGTAGGTGGTCACTTCCAGAACGATCAGGTCAGCCGGAACTTCTGGGTTACGGTTGAAACGATCGGCACGGGTTTGGAACGGATCAACTTCTTTCTGCTCGACTACCAGAACAACTTCGTTCGGGTTGACCAGGGAACGCAGGCGATCACCACGCTTGAACACCACGCGCTCTTGTTGCAGACGAGTAGCGATGTCGATTTCGCCTTGAGCACGGGCTACGCGATCTTCGGCAGCCATGGCCTTTTCCAGCTTCTCGAAGTCCGCACGGTCGATTACCACACCGGTGAACTTGTCCAGGGCTTCTGGGTAGGCTGGGTTGTGAACCATGTAGCAGAAGGAGAACGGTACGGTTTCCAGATCGAACTTGATCGACTCTTCGGTCAGCTTGAACTGCTGGGAGGTAGCCAGTACTTTGCCGTCGATCACGACGTACGCAGTGGTGGTAACGCCCAGGCTCTGAGCGAAAGCCATCAGGGTACGGTCACGACTGTGGTTGTAACCTTGGTCACCGATGTGCATCTGGTGCTGAGCCACTTGCAGGCGGCGCAGTTCCGACAGCGCTTGGCCGAGTACCATGCGAGCAGTTTCGTTGCGATGCAGGTTGGTCAGCAGTTCGGTAGCAGCACTCGGGTCAACCAGCGGGAAGTTGCGGTCGATGTGTACAGCTTCACCGCTACCCAGGGTTTCACGAGCACGTTCTGCCAGAGCAGCCATCACGTTGCCCGAACGACCAGCAGTCAGGTCAGTTGCAGTGCGACCCATGCCGGTAGGATCGTTCTTCGGCTGGGAAGCGTAGGAACCAGTTTCCATTTCCAGTCCGGTCTTGATGGCATCAGGACCTTTCGGGTCTTGGCCTTTCTGGGTGTCGGCACTTTGAGCCATTGCAGCACGAGCAGCACTTGGTTTTGCAGCAGCAGCTTTAGCGCCTGGCTTTGGACCTGGCTTGGCACGAGCTGGTTTTGCTTCGGTAGTTGGTTTCACGGCAGCCTTCGCAGCAGCAGGTTTCTTGGTAGCCGGTTTAGCGGCAGCTTTGGTAGCAGGTTTTGCAGCGGCTGCTGGTTTGACGGTAGCAGCGGCTTTGGTGTTGGTATCTTTAGTAGTGGAAGCCATTCTTTTCTTTCCTTACGAGCGATGATAGAGGTTGCGAACACGAGAGACCTTCTCTAGAAGGATCGTATCCAGATAACGTTGGTGTACGGTTTGGTCGGCCTGCGACAACAGACCTAGTGCTTGCCATGCTTCAGTCGCGGTATTGGGAGGGAACAGGATTACATTCCGCCCGTGCTTCGTCGTGAAGGTTGTTTGCGGGAGAAGCTTAACCAACAAGTCTACCGCTGATTGGACTTGGTTGGGGTCAAGCATTGGCATGGGTATACTCTCCTTAGAGCAGATGCCATAAGGCTAGGGAATAAAGAACCCCTAGCCTTATTCTTTTTTTAAGAACAGGTTTGTTTGGACAATTAATAGTCCAGCGGTGTTAGGTTTTACTTACGAAGCTTCGGATCGTGTTGAGTGCCTTCGAGCAGGTAATCCAGTTTGCCTTCAGAGGCTTCTTGAATTGCTTGTTCAGCATCAGCGATTTCTTCGGGAGTGCTCGGGTAATACTGAGCCATGGTTTCGTTGCGGGTAGTCTGGGAGGTTTGACGGGTAATATCTACCGCATCCCGGATGCGAGCCATAGCACCAGGGAATTTCTTTTCCAGCTCGTCACGCTGCTGGTTGAGAATTCCATCAATGTCTGACTGAGTCACCCCAGCAGGCAATGGGCGACCATCGTACGGATCGCCATGTCTTACCCAGTGATCACGCGCCGGAGTCAACCGACGGATGTTCTCAGGCATTTCTGAGTCGAGGATGTCACGGATAACCGCAGGGTCCATCTCTGGGGCTGGATCGCCAATGGTTTCCACTTCCCCGATGTTACGGATGGGTTTCTGACGAGGAGTAGCGTCATGTAGTTCAGCCAACCCCATAGCCAGATCAAACGTTACAGCCACTGGGGTTAAGTCCCCAGCTTCTGGCATGTAGATTTCCACATAACCAGGAGCACCGTTGACGCTGGGTGTTGCTTTGTACAGATGTCCATCAAAAGCAAATACGTAGCAATTGGTCATGGGAAGCTCCGGGCAAAGGTTCATGCGCTGAAGTTTGTAGTCGGTGTTTACAAGTTTGCCATTTTCAAAGACCACGGACATATCCCAGAGTCCCCGCTCCATCATGGTTCGTTGTAATGGACTGAAGTACTGCGTGGGTTTGATACTGCGATCTATCGCACCTTCTTCATAATGACGAAGACGATCCAGGGAACCCGGAGCTAACAGGCGTTCAGAGATCTTGCTGTGAGTCAACCCGTCCCTGACGGACAGTACAGCTTTGCGCTGCTCTGGAGTCAGGATGAACGGTTCGTCAGTGTCAGGTGCTACTACGTCCGCTGGATAGGGAACGTTGTGAGTGACCTTGTAGCTGTCACCCCAGTTAATAATCCCACCGAACCGAGTTTCACCCTCAGGGGCTTCATTGACCCAATCCATTACGAACTGCTTTTCCAACCCAGCGTAGTAGTCGAACACTACCTGACGCTCGATGTGTTCAGGCAACCCCGATTGGTTGAATGGGTCAAACCCCACCATTACCACACGAGTTACCACGTTACGACGAGGCTTGTGTTCATTCTTGGAACGGCGGAACTGAACGCCCTTGATCTCAGGGAATTCAATGCCAGCTTCACGGAACTCTTTAGCCTTACGCTCTAGGTAAGCTTTGTTTGGAGGAAAGCCTGGGTTATATACACCACCTTTCCAACCTCGTTCATTGTTCACAGCGATCTCCTTAGATCAATTGATTGGCTATTGCACATGGGTAATATATACCTGAAATACGGTTCAATCCAGCCAGTCTAAATCTACATACCAAGGCAACAGTATGTCAGTTCCAAGCAGAGTTTTTAAGACCGCATTTTCGGAACCTAATGTTATAGTCACGGACAATTTAAGTCCCTCCGCCAGCACCAAAAATTAAGGTTTGGAACCATGATTCGAGAGATGATCAAATTCGACAAGAGTCGAGAACCCTTCATGGCCGAAAAGGCTACGAAGTGGGGTAAGTGGGCCGCACGCAAACTGGGTAACCGGGTTGACTGGCCAAGTATTCTCCTCGATGCAGTCAACGAGTGTCCTCCGGTACTGACCACCCAAGAATTCCAGGAAAAGCTGGTTGACGTCACCCTACGTGGTGAATCCTGGGCTCACTACCTGATGGCAGGTAAGTTGTATGCCCCGCTGATCGCCAAACGTACATTCCCTGAGGGTGTACCAACCATCCGTGAGTTGCACCTCAAACTCGCCGAGATGGGCTACATGTATCTGCTCGACTATACCGAAGCAGAGTACGCTGAACTGGAGAAGGTCATTTCCCACAAGAAAGACCAGACCTACCCACATTTCCGTAGTGAGTACATCTATAAGAAGTACGCCCTGCAAAACCGCCTCGGTGCTGAGCGTAACGTCTTCGAGACGCCTCAGTTCGTTTACATGCGTATGGCAATGGCTCTGGCGGAAGAGCAGCCTAAAGATCGCCGCATGAACGACGCCATCAAGTTCTACGAGCATCTGAGCGACGGTCGTATCAACGCCCCGACTCCGAACTTCGTGAACCTGGGTACGCCGCTGCGTGGTTTCGCTTCTTGCTGCATCTACAGCAACGAAGACACCGCTGCCTCGATCGGTATCGGTCTGCACATCGCTTACACCATGACCTACATGTCTGCGGGTTGTGGTACTCACCTGAACACCCGTTCGCTGGGCGATGCTGTTCGTGGCGGTATGATCAAGCACCAAGGCAAGCTGCCTTACGTGCGTGCTACCAAAGCCATGGTAGAAGCCAACCTGCAAAACGGTCGTGGCGGTGCTGACACCCTGACCTGGCAGATCTTCGATCCAGAAAACGAAACCATGCTGTCCCTGCAAAACCCGATGACGGTAGCAGAGAAACAGATCCGTGGTATCGACTACTCGGTCACCCTGTCCAAGTTCGTAGCTCGATTCGCTGGTAAGAAAGGTAAGCTGTTCAAGTTCAACAGCTTCACTGCTCCTGACCTGTACGACGCGTTCTACTCGGCAGACTTCGCCAAGTTCGAAGAGCTGTACGAGAAGTACGAGCAAGACCCGATGTTCGTCAAGGACTACTTCAACGCCCGTGAGCTGGTGCTGGTAGCCCTGACTGAAGCACTGGAAACAGGTCGCTACTACATGACCTGGGCTGACGAGATGAATCGTCACACCCCGTTCTACGATCCGGTCTTCGCTTCCAACCTGTGCCAAGAGATCATGCTGCACCAGCGTGGTTACGGTCACATGATGGACCTGTACCAGCCTCACGCCGTAGGTTACGTCAAGCTGACTACCATTGGTGGTCAACAGATGCAACTGGAAGCTCCGCAGAAGGTCTGGGTAGATCGTCCACTGGACTTCAAGCTCGGCAATCCAGAAGGTCGTATCGGTCGTCCAGCCATTGCTGCTATCGAGCTGCAACCGGGTGAGCGCTTCCGTACCGTCAAAGATGGCTTGACCTACCAGGTTGACACCATCGACGAGATCAAGCACGAACCAGAAGTGGCTATGTGCAACATCGGTGCAGTCGTACCGGCCAACATCGACAGCGACGCCCAGTATGGTGAAGTGACCTACTACACCTTGCTGATGATCGACATCTGCATTCACAAAGCTGAATACGAGTTGCCACACATTGGCTACACGTCCAAGGCTCGTATGAACGCCGGTGTGGGCATGATGGGTGTGGCTACCTGGATGGCGAAGAACAACCTGAAGTACAGCACTCAAGAAGGCAAGAACGCTCTGTTCCACCTCGATGAGACTCACCTCTACCACCTGATCACCCAGTCGATCCAGTTGGGCAAAGAGCGTGGCAATGCTGAATGGATGCACCGTACTCGCTGGCCAGAAGGCTACCTGCCGCAAGACTCGGCTAACCAGAACGTTCTCGAACTGGTTACTGTCCGTCCTCAGCGTGACTGGGCACCAGTGCGTCAAGCTCTGATCGAAAACGAAGGTATGCGCTTCTCGTGCGTAGCTTCTCACATGCCAGGTGAATCCAGCTCGAAGGCGTCTGGACAACCAAACAGTCGTTACCCGGTTCGTGAAACCGTCATGACCAAGACCGACAACGGCATCGTGTCTCGTTGGGCTGCTCCTGAGGGCGACCTGTGGGGTGATCGTTACGAGAGTGCGTGGGACCTCCACTTCACTCACCAGATCGACAACTACGCGATTGGTCAGTACTGGACCGACCAAGGCATCTCTGCTGACCTGTGGCGTCGTCTCCCTTCTGGTGAGACCGTAGGCTCTACTGAATTGCTGGAAGGTTTCTTCCGCATGACCAAGTACGGCCTGAAGTCGCGTTACTACTACAACACCCTGACTACCGAAGCGAAGACTCTGAGCAACGGTGAGATCGTCATGGTCGAAGTACGTAACACCGACAAAGCTCCAGAAGCTGACTGCGGTTCCGGTGGTTGCAAAATGTAATCCAGGTGGGGTCCTTCGGGGCCCCTTCCTTTAATGCCTTCAGAGATTAGTTAAGTGACCGCACCTATCATGCTTGAAATGGGTTTTCCCAAAAGCCCACCCCAGCTAGACCCGCACATCTTCAACGCGTACAAGTCTGACTACCAGAACACCAGCCTGTTGCTTGGTGAACCCGGTGGTCTGTTTGACACGGTGAACAAACAGTTCCCAGATGTCTGGAAGCTGTACAAGACCATGAAGTCTTTGGACTGGGATGAAAACGAAATCCCGATGTCCTCCTGCAACGCCGAGTTCAAGAACCCACAGTTGCGTACCAAAGCCCAGAAGATGATCAAGTCTCTGGCCTGGCAGTGGGAAGCCGATTCGGTAGCCTCCCGTTCCATCAGTCACATCGTCAGTCTGTTCAACCCAGCTCCTGAGCTGTGGGCAGCCTGGCAGCGTATCTCTGACAACGAAGTGGTACACGCCGCTACGTACTCCGAGATCGTTCGTTCCAGCTTCGACAACCCTCGTGAAGTACTGGACAAGATCCTCCAGATCACCGAAGCCATGCAGCGACTGGAAACGGTAGCCGCAGAGATGCGATGGATTCGAAAACGTGGCCTCGAGTTCCAACTGGGCCTCGTACCTAACGACCAGGAAACCTACAACGCGATCTTCATGTTTGCGTTCGTGATGTTTGTACTGGAGCGTCTGCAATTCATGGCCTCCTTCGCCGTGACCTTTGCACTGGCCGCAGAAGACCTGTTCATTCCGATCTGCAAAATGGTGCAGAAGATTGCACAGGACGAATACGAAGTTCACAGCTCTCTGGACTTCACCGTACTGTTCATGGAAATGAAAACTGAACGTGGGCAGATTGCCTACCAACAGTTGCGTCCTCGCATGAACCGTGTACTCAACGAAGTGATCGCCACTGAAATGAACTGGTCTGATTTCGTCTACGTAGACGACGAGACTGGTGAAATCGTTGAAGACCTGAAGTACTGCTCCCGTAAGCAACTCAAGGACTTCGTACTGTTCAACGGCACCTACATCGCTCGTTCGATGCAACTCGATATGGAATACCCACAGATCGAGAACCTGCCGCTGCACTACATGAAGACCTGGATGAATATGGGCGATACCCAACCTTCTCCACAAGAGCAAGCCAATGCTCAGTACAAGGTCAACGTCGTAGTTCGTGACGACGCTGAGGTGGAGTTTGATCTTTCTGGATTCTGAGGTCCAACTCATGGAAGACTTAGCTAGACTGTCGTTGTTAGGGTTGTTCGTTGGTGGATCAATTGCGGCTACTGCGGTTTGGCTATTCTTTCGTGATGTTAAAGTAGAAGGGAAACGGTAGATGGGACATGGCGTTGGGGCAGCACACTACATCCTCGGTGTTTTGGTGGTTGCTGTTGTGTTGCTCAAGATTCATGATGTATATAAAGGAAGGCCTTATGGAAGTTGGCGAAAACTCTTTCGACGTGATACGCGGACTCCGTGTGATCTACGAAGCGAAACACTATCCGATCAGAGCTGAACATCGTGATGGTGTAGTGGTCTTTGAAGACGGCACGAGTCGTTACTTCAAGATCATCAATGGCCTGTGTATTCCTGATGACGTGTCCAAGCTGTTCAACGTACACGGTATCGGTCAAGCAATCGTCGCCCGCACCAAGGGTGCACGTAACCTGACGTTCTACTCTGAGCGTAACGGGTTCTGCTGAGGCAAAAAAAAAGCAGGGGGAGAACCCCTGCTTTTATGCCGTCTTAGAACGGCCCGAGCTTGAACGTGAACTTGATTGCCAGTTGGCGAGTTTCCCGAGGTTCGATTTTCTCACACAGATCAGCGACCGGGTACTTCGGATCGATCACCATGGATTCGACACGCTCTACATCAGTACGCCCGATCAGACCTTTGGTCATGGCCTTCTTCATGGTGTACATCAGATCGTAAGCGATTCTGGTGTCGATACCAGGGAAGCGAGACAACTCACCACGAGTATCCAGCAAAGGAATGATGTCGGTATGCGCGAAGTGGCGCATGTCGCTATCGTCCTCGTGGGTCATGATGTGGTTGTTGGTTCTGATCTGCAACCAGGAGTAGGCTGCGTTGGCTGCACGGAAAGTCGAACCCCGTGGCAACAGCACCAGCATCTCGGCGTTCTTACCAGTGTTGCGCAGACACTGAGACATCAGCAAAGGTCGACGACCGATCCAGGTGCCATCAGAAGCCTTGCTACGGCGCAGAGCTTCGTCCAGATACGAACCCAGGGTACGTGGTGTGAACGTGTGGGTAACCAGGTGCATCTGGTCCAGAATGTCCAGCAGCTCGAAGTCGTAAGCATCAGGCTTATCGTCTTCGTTGATTGTCATTACTAGGTCTACAAAAGCCATGTGAACTCCTCAGTTCGATTTAGTTTTGATTGGGGTGATGCGTGCAGGGGTTTTGAAGATACGGTACTGCTTGTGGTGGAGCATGATGGCTACACGTTCACCTACCATGACTTCCAGTTTATCGAAGGCTGCATCAGGCATGATGTAACCGTGACCCGAGTCGACCAGAGTGATCTTCGTCAGACCGTCTTTGTTACTGACCGCGTTGATGAAGCCAGAGTCATGAACCTTGGCTACGTCGAACTGGATCAGCTTCTCTTGTTCCCGCAACATGATCATGTCGTGGTAGTAGATCAACATGTCACCATTCGGTTGCAGCGTTACGTCGATGTCACCTTCGCTACGGAAAGCAGCCATACGGCGAGCAGCCAACAGCTTCTGGAACATCTCGATCTGGTTCTCGATTTCTTTGTCGGTCCAGTGACCGTAGTCGTACCCGCAGCGGCACGGTGTATCGAAACATTTGATGCAATCAGACATGGCCATCATAGGCTCCTTAGGTTAGCGACGTTTGGCGTACTGTTGCAGCTCGCGGGAAACCCGAGGTCTACGATCAGAAACGGTTGAGAGGTAGTACTGGTCCTGGAACTGGACAATCTTGACGGTTTGACCCAGCTCCAGTTTGAAACAATCAGCCAGACGCTTTTCCACGTAGTAGAGACGGCTACCCACGTGAACCATCTTCTGGCCTGCAACCTTGGAGTCACGCAGACCAGAGATCTGTCCCCGCTCTACTTCCCGAGCACCCACTTGGCGGTTGAAGTCCATTGGGATGTTCATGGTGGCAGAACGAGGTTCGTTTACAGCGGAGTTACGAGCACGAAAGCACATCTACTTCTTCCTTAAAGTTGTACGCGACGATCTTTATGTTCCAGCATCAGCAGCAACCACACCCGTACCAACTTGGGTGTAGAATCGGTGCGGATCTCACAGGTGTTGTCAGGACTGACCGTGAGGTTGAACTGACAGTCAGGACCGTGGAAACAAACAGACCGTCCTTCTACTGGGAGAGTCATCCCAGCCGGTACGTCCCAGTGGCTATCTTCCATCTCCACCTTGGCGACAGAGTAGTGACCCAGCACGTAACCATTGCGATTCAGACCGTGTATTGTCTCGGTTAAGTCAACGCCGGAATTGGCGTCAACCGGAACACGGATAAACGGGTTGCTCTTGTCAACCCCGATAATTTCTGCTGCGCTCATTTACAATCTCCTTAGACTGCGACTAGATTATTTAGACAAAGGCCATCATAGTTGCGATCGATGTAGCCTTGGTCTCCATCCAACTCAAACAAAATGTTACCATTGCTGAGCAGGCTGGGTACAACGTGGTTGGTTTTGGTCAGGAGCATCCATTCACTGATTTCCTCAGCGATCTGGTCTTCATGCTTGAAGCTTGCTTCCAACACACACCCCTCCAGGGGCTCGGTACTCTGATTCACCGCGAACAACACAAAGAACGTGTCAGACGTGTGCTGACAGTCCACCACCCTGAATACGGTATACGGAGGCCGGTTTCCAGCGGAACGACACTCAAGCACGACCCCATCAAAGGCAGTATCCGAGTACTTCGGAATATTGCCCATGTAAAACAGAATGTCGTCTGAATCGGGATGTTTATCAAAACGGTATACGATTAACGTGATAGCCATTTCTACGAGCCCCTGAAAAGAGTCTACTTTCTTTTATGTGGTTGAGAGTCCTTAACCTTTTGCCGCTGTTCTGGTGTGAGTATCACTGTCTCCAGTGTCCCTTCATGGAGGTACTGTGGGTCAATCCACAAACTACCATCCCATGCCCCCACCGACAACTTCAGAATTTCCAGTTCTGAGTTCGCACGCTTGAACGTTCCCAATACAACCTTGGCAGTATTAAGACGTCCCGTACGATCCCTGTTTAATCGCTTACAGATTTGCAGTGCAGCAATAACTACTATTGTCCCATTGACACCTCGGTATGCTTTGATTTTAAAGTCAGCCATTTACTTCCCCTTTCCCTTCAGAGGGAACCGCTTGTTAAGCTCAACAAGAATGTCGGGGATGTTCATGATGTGGATCTGCGAAGGGCCATGACGCAGGGTTTCTTTGGTCAGTGCCACCGCCAGTTCAAGATTGTCATCATGAACGTCCAGAGCTGCTGTGAGGCTCTCCTCCAGCGTCATGCTGTTAGAGCGGGCAAACACCACGCCTTCACCCCAAGGCATCACACGTTTGATCATACGCGGCAGAGAAGCCGCATTGTTGTCACCACGCACCCACTCGTCCAACTGACCGTCGTGACGCAACATCAAGCCTTTGATCACGCCCTCGTTAGCCACTTCCATCGACTTGTCGCCGTTGAGGTAAGCCACCACGTTGAAGGAGTTGACTTCGGTGGGGAACAGGAAACCGTGTTGGGAGTACAGACGATCCACTGGGTTCTTGATCCGCAACCCCGAACCACGAATCAGGTCAGACAGGAACGCCACACGAGTACCCGATACAGCAACGAAATTCTCAAGCATTACTTAGCACTCCGGCGGACTTTACGAGGGAACTTGGCCAGCTTCTTCAAGTTGACCGAAACGGTTTCACCACCACAGGTTGGAGACAGATTCGAGATACGGTCAATGATCTCTACCGCACCGAACCCAGCCTTGTGATAGATGTTGGCAAACCGCAGCTCAGAACCCATGCAGAAGAACTCACCAGAATTCTCCAGACGGATTTCCAGAGTCTCCTCGTCCTTCATCCACTTCATAAACCAGACGTGCTCAGCAGTCGCTAGGTAAAGCAACCGATTGTTGCCGGTAGCGTAGCCTGTCAGCAACATGGTTTCTTCGTCAGTGAACTCGAGCGGGTTACAGTCGTCATAATTCAAATAAAAAGCAGTCAGCCGAACCCGGAGCATATTCTGGATCAACGCCAGAGTTACCCGATCAACCGAACTGCCAACAATCCCCAGAACAAACTGGTTCTCAACATCAGTGTGGATCTTCTTCTCGATCTCACGGTATTCCGCACTGGTCCCACAAGCAACCAGCATCTGAGTGTCAGAAGCAATCACCCAGTCCTTCACTACAATCATCGACATCTACTTGCTCCCTTGAGCTGACGGCATAGAGGAGTGTGGGGTTGGCCCTCCACACTCCATGTGTTTACTTACGCCTGAGCGCGCTGCTCCAGGCAACCGCTGCGACCGGTCTTCGGTGCAGGGGCGAAGCTTGGGTGTTCGGATTTGGTCAGCTCGCCTTCTTTGGAGAATGTCAGCTTGGAACCGACGACAGTACCCTGCGGCAGAACGCCATCGGCGATGTCGAGGGTGAGCACGTCGTTCTTGTCGTTCAGTACGGTCAGGCTGGTGCCAGCGACTTTAACGAAGGAAACGGTAGTTACTGCGTCGAGAGCGGTGGACAGTTTCATTGACAGCTTTCCTTGTACAAGGTTTTGGTTTGGTTTATTGCGCAAGAGTAATATATACTCAAGATTCTTTTAATTCAGATTCTTCCACAGTGGGACGATACCCGCGTTGAAGCAACTTGTACGACATGATCTTGCGGATACCTTTAACCTTACCGGCAGGGTAAAGGACCATGGCTGTGCGATCTTCATCCAGATAACGAATGAACACCTCAGGCATGGCGGTGCCACACTGGATCAAATCCCCACGGCGGAAGTGGTCAGCCTGTAGGTACTCGTTGTATTCCTGAATCAGCTTGGCTTCACGCTCTTGCTGGAAGTCTCGGTACCACGGATCTGGTTCCCACGTAGCCGAGACGTTCGGGATGATCGTAGTGGTGCCACGAGTAGCGTAGTAACCAAAGCTGTAGTAGTGTTCGATGCCGGGTGCTTGACGGTTCAGGGCGATGTACTTGAACGGCAACTCAGCAGGCCAGTACTTCTGCTCTTCGCTACGCAGCTTGTGGTATTGGCCAGAAGTCGTCAGGTAAACCGGTTCGTTGGTTCGGGCACAGTTACCAACATAGATTCGCTGACCGCGTAGTTCTTCACGGTTGTTGTCCATGTACAAGTAAAGCCGAGACAACTTGCGGTTGAACTCATGGTTGTACGGGATGAGGTCATGACGACCAGCATCAATGAACTCCACATCGGTAGAGCTAGGCATCTGCATCGAGAAGTTACCTTCCCGGTCCAGCATGAAGTAGTTCATCCGACCGTTCTTATGGTCGAACTCGTACACGTTGTAAATCGGCTGGACAGTTTGCTTCTTGTCCTTACTGTGAATCGCAATACGCACAAAGCTTTGGCACATCAGCAGTTCTTGCTTTGCACGGCTCAAGTCATCTTTAAACAGTCGATCCCAAAAACTACGCATAACTTCCTTCCTTAAGGAGAGGCGGGGCGTGAACCCCGCCTGAGTCAGAACAGATTGTAACGGACACCCTCGATGTCTTTGTAGCACGCGTCCACGAGACGGTCGAGGATCGTACGAGCTTTGGACAAGTCGTCCCGCTGCTCAGCGTTGATCAACACAGGGATGTACGTAAAGCGAACCTTGTTTCCAAAACGTCCCGTGACGTAATGTTCGCAAATCCACTTAGGCGCATACTCCTGCATCTTCAGGTGCATCCCGATGTCAGTGGACCAGTTGGGGCGAGAGAAAGTCTCAGGCTCCATTGGCACAACCACTTCGATCTTAGGGATTCCCCGATCAGTCTCAATCGAGGCACGCGTTACTCGCTCACAGTACAAAGGTCTGACTTCATCACCTTTATAAATGTAGTGAGGTCTGTAAACGTAAACACCATCTTGGTATTGCACCAGCGGAAAATCTACTTGGTCAAACAACGGTGGGTCCGGGTAGTCAAACTCGAACTTGTAGATTGCTTGGTTGACCTTGGGTTTCACATGGTTGTGATAGCGGTAGAGGTTTAGCTGAGCGTAGCTGGAGAAGTCTAGGTCTTCATCCAACACGGTCATCATGTCTAACGCACCAAAGAGAGTTAGCATAGGCCACCTCTTAGATACCCAGTTCGAAGAGATCCAGCTCCTGCTTGCTACCGTGGTCGTCAAAGACTTCTTCGATCTGCTCGCCGACAGTGGAGAGCGCACCGATCAGGTTCTTGATCACGTTGTGGAGAGCCGACTCGTTGAGAGCCACTGGAACGTAGTCGATACGGACTTTGTCATCACCGACCTTGTTCACGATGTAGCCCTTACAGACCCACTTGGGCTTGAAGCGATCCAGCACCGACTTCACAGCTTCGCACTGATACCAGTTGTTCTGCTTCAGTTGCTCCGACTGTTCGATCACCGCAATGATGGTGATACGAGGGATGTGCGGGTCTTCCAGCTTGGCCGGGGAAATCGTACGGATTTCCTTGAAGCGCTTGGGATCGCCTTTGAACCAGACGAAGCCATTGCTAGAACGCCACAGACCAGGATCGAGGTCGTCGATCTTCTTGTCCTTCGGCATCTCCTGGATCTCGTCGGACTTACCTTCGATCTGGATCTCGATGACCTTTTCGTCCAGCCCTTGGTGAGCCCGAGCCATAGGCGCTCGCTCACGCAGCAGCCAGGTTACGTCCGACATTGCCAACAACAACTTCGGATCGTAGTGCATGTTGGTTGTAGCATACAGCTTGATCATCATTCGCCTCCATCAGCAGAGAACAGCACCTTCGGAACCAGACACCATTTGTTCTCACCCCAGGTGTTAGGGTCCATGTGGAACCCAACGTGTTCGACCTGCTTGATCGTTTTACCGAGCAGAGAACGGTCGACCGAGAAGTTGCGAGTTTGTGGCGGCTGGTTAACCGAGTGGTTGTAGTTGAAGATCGACTGGGCGTGATACACACCGACGAACTCCAGACCCTCACGAGCCAGGAACATCATCAGTGCAGCGCGCAGTTGGGTGGAGTATTGACCAGCGATAGTCTGACCCAGATTCAGGCGAGACATCAGTTGGGTACGACTCTCGACGTAACCGAAGTAGGCATCGAGACCTTGCTTCTTGAAGATCACCAGCGAGGTCTTCTCACGGGCGTTGTTCAAGTCACGGGCCAGAGTCTTGCTTTGACGACGATAGAACACGTCATCTTCCATCCAGTCCACGATCACGTTTTCGATGAACTGGTTCGGAGACACGAACTCACCGACTTGGTCACCGATCGGAGTTGCGGTCTCACGAATCAATTTAGCAATTACAGACTCAGCCATTGTTACTGTTCCTTCTTAGGAAATGATTTTACCAATTGTTTGCAGAATACCACCGACCAGTAGACACCCGACAATAAGAGCAGGCACCCAAGGTGGAGTTTCGAGTGCTTGCGCGAGCGTTGCCATTTGTGCGAGATCAGCGTCAGTTTGACGTCGGAGTTCTGCAAGTTGTTCATTGATTTGCTGGATTGCGCGTTCATGGGAGACCATACCAAATTCCATTGTAGTCTTACCCCTAGATGATATATCTTTGAGTTCTGTTTCAATAGAAGAAAAAAGAAAAGGGGTGTGAACCCCTTTTCTATGCCGTCAATCCGAGATGATGTCCCCGATCGCATCACCAATGTCACCAAGGACACTGGAGCTGGAGGAGGAACCACTCGAACTGCGATTCCAACGGAACCAATTCTTGAAGCGTTGCCAACGGCTCAGCTTCTTAGGTTTCGGTGGTGGAGCTTTTGCGACATCAACTTCTACCATGGGAATGATCATCTCCGGCCCTTTGAGGAACAGGGTCTCTGGGTTCTTACAGGTGAGGTAAGGGATAGCCGCCATTCCGCTGAATGCAAACGTGATGTCAGCGTACCCCTTGGTTTCATTCTCCACGAACATCAGCATCTTCCAACCAGAGATGTCGGAATAGCCGATGGCCTGGAAGTCAATCCGTTTGGTGAAGTCAAACTCCCACTCCCCAGACTTCAGACTAGGGTAATGATCCGGGAGCCTGTAGAACACACTGAGCAACGTGTGGACTAAGAACGCCATATCCGCAGGACTAACGCGATACACGCCAACCCGCTCGTACTGCTGTGCAAGCTGACGGTTGGTTTTGGTGCCAGTGATCTTGATTTTTGTCATGATGTAAATCCTGGACGCTTCATGAACCAGATAGCCCAAATCAGCCAACCAATTAGTTCTACTACGCCAAGACTTAGCCAGATCCCCATGTATTGCTCAAAACGTCGGAAGACATTCTGAAAGATCGTCTCACCGGGTCGACGACCGATGACGAGACTGAGAGTTAGAAAGAGGTTGATTAAGCCAAGGTAAAACACTGTCATTTATTTAACTCAGAATCGTCGTAGCAGATTGTACCAACTTGCGCTGGAGCAGAAGACCGTTCAGCCGGAAAGCTTCGGATCATTTGTACAACTGGGTCCATCCCCACACGCTCCATGAACGCTTGGTAGTCATTATAGAAAGACTGACGCAGCATTCGTGGAACTACCCAGAACTTAGGAGCATTCATGTTGATGCCCCAAGTGTGTTTGATTCGGCGCTGGCCGAAGTAGTGCTTCTTCTTACGCATTTTTGTACCCCCTTGGGTAGATGATCCCGCCTTCACGGAAACCACCATCGATTTTACGACGCGAATACATGATCCGAGGAACATCAGTACGGTAGGCACCGATACGTTCACGTTTGTCCAGATCTTTCATCTGGCGCAGTTCAAAGGACGGGTTAGCTTTAAGCATCTCGTCCCAACCGTGGTAGAAGATCGCGTTCTTGATGGCCAGAGTGTCACAACCTTTCGGAGTGATCAACAAAGCCCAGTCAGGATCAGACTCGCCGATCATCGGCAATTCTACCAGACGGTAATCCTTTTCTGGCTCAATGGTTACGTCGGCCAACTCGAACCAATAGTAGTACTCATTGGAACGGACGAACCCTGGAGTACGGGGTTGCAGCACAGCAGCACGGAACTGGCGCTTCTGTGGACGTTGAAGACCAGTAGCCGCCGGTGGGAAGAATTGTTCACGCACACGCTTGATTACCAAAGGGTCGATCTCAGCGTTGTTCAGAACGTTTTCCACGCGGTCGAACAGTTTTTCTTTTGCAGTTTTCTTATCAGACATTTTACGGCTCCATAGCCTCAAGTTTCAAAAGGATGTTACTTGACCAACTGATACACCACATTGGCCAAGCATGTAACAATAAACAAACCGTTGTACAACGCGAACTTGAAGTTACGCTGACGATCCATACGACGGCGGTGCATCTGGTCTACGAGTGGGTTGAGCAACATGTCACACCTTCCTTGTAACTGCACAGACGATTTCACGGGTCATGCTACCCGTCCGAGAATTACCGCCCAAGCTAATCTCGATCGCAGTTCGACGGACAAAGGTATTGTTGTTCATGGTGACATCCTCACCCAGTACTTGACGAGCGTAAGCGTGACATTGTTTCATGTCAGCAAACGGGATGTGTTCTTGCGATACTGCGTTACCAGCACCATTCAACACAATGATGGTGGATACAGCCGTTACCAAAGAGACTCCCATTACACACCCCCTGGGCGAAGAACGCATTCCAGCGTTTCTACTTTGGTACGCTCGCTACCGTTGACTTTGATCGTACTAACACGTTCAGAGCGACCATTGCGGAATTCAGTACCGAAACCCCAGACAGTTTGGACTACCGCAGGACAGCTAGGACCTTCTACTGGGTAGGTAGTTTGGGTGACAGCAGACGAACCACCAGAGCTGATAATCACAACGGTGGAGATTACAGTGAGTACAGTCATTGTTTCTTTCCTTTCTGAAGGGCATAGCTGGGCCCCGTAGGACCCAGCCACTGATTACACGATGATGTGCGGGATGAAGCGTTCGTTCTTCCACGACAGGGTCGGGGATTCGAACTCGCGGATACACAGGGTAGCCGCAGTGGAGTCGTACATGTCATCGAGGTCTTCCACGGCGTCTGGCACCATGAACATACCGATGATGAAGTTGTTACGACCTTCTACCTGACCCGGTGGACAGTACGCTTGGTAAACGCAATCGTCGGTGTACGGGCCTTCCGACTCGTGAACCAGTTCGTTGTGATCACCGAAGACCTTGACGTTGGACGACATGCGGCCAACCTTAGGCTTCTGTACATACGAGAGGCCGGAACGGATGAACGGTTCAGCCGAGGTGTACGTAGCCAGAGTAGCCACGTCATCCCAATGGCAACCGTAACCCGCTGGGTCCGATTCACGCAGGTGGGTTATGTACGCCCAGATACCTTTGTTCGAAGCAAACCAGCGCCATGCCGGTTCCAGGAAGGTAACGTTCTGAGCCCAGTTAGCCCACTCTTTGTAACCTTGAGGGAAGTTCTCAACCATCTCTTCCCACGGCGACAGAGCGAACACTACGTCCAGACGACGATCACCGATCAGCCAAGGCTTCTCACGGCAAGCGTGGTCGTAGTCGATGTCCTCGAAGGCAGCGAACAGGGTGGTGTTGTTCTGACCCAGAATCTGAGCCAGAGTTTCAGCAGTCACCATGTCTTCAAAGCTGCGCTGTTCAAACAGTACACCAACGAAGCCAGGAACCTTACCACGCTCTTCGAGTTCTTCGATCAGCGTTGGCCAGAAGGTGTTGACCTGAGGCTCGTCGCTACCAGTGACCTGAGTGCACAGGTTGGACTGGAGGTTGACCGATTCGAACAACATGGTCGGTGTATCGCCGTTGAACTCGTAGATGCCCTTGACGGTTTCAGTAGCCGGATCGAAGGCAGCATCGAAACGTCCGTACAGCGACTGGCGAGCCGAACCGTGGTTACGGAACGTCCAACGAGCGTAGTCGATGAAGTACGGGTGTTTGCGCAGGAAGTCACAGCCCATGAACTGCATGATGGTGGCGTGGGACTCACAGAACAGACGACCGACCGCATCTACCAGTTGAGCGTAGGCACGCTCGAAGTGGGTTTCCAGCGCAGCACACGAATCACGCTGGATCGTGTAGAACGGCATCGCGTCCTGGTTCTTCAGGAAGTAATCGAAGTAATCGGTCACGTCCTCTTTAAACGTTGCGTCGGCAATCGAGCCTTCGCGATAGAAGCCTTGCGACCAAGGCAACTCTTCAACCATGATCTGGTTCAGGTTGAAGTCAATCTTTCTTTTCAGACACTGCATACTTAGCTACTCGCTGTACCGTGGGACGCTGCACGTGCGCTCGAACCTGCCATCACGCCAGTGGAGCGCGAACTGATGACAGTGCTGGACATGTTGGTGCGGAAGTTGGGCGACGAGCGAACCGAAGAACGAGCCTGGTTCATCATCATCGTGGTGTTCGCAGAACTGGCGGAGTTCATGCGACGACGACGTTCGTCTTCAGCGTAAGAGCTGTAGCCCGAAGGTTTGTAACGCTGGGAGTAATTGTTCATGCCTCCCATCCCGTTGATAGCTTGTGCCAACAGGTAACCCGTGGCCATGCCGCCCACCAGAGGCCATATCGAGTCGGAGTTCTGCCCGTTAGCAGTTTCCTTCACGATGTGGATCTCTTTCTCACCCTTTTCGTTGTAGGTGTAGTAGACGTCTTTGATCGCGGGATCTTTGGACTGGAGTTCGGCCAGGGTCTTCTTGCGATCCTCTTCATCAGAGGCCAGTGTTTGACGGACTTGTTTGGCAGCCTCGTCATCTACATACGCTTTCTCTTCGTCAGCCGAAGGTTCAGCAGGTTCGCAACCGGTCAGTGCAGCAGCAGCCACCAGAGCCAAAGCAATTTTGGTTTTATCCATGGAACAAAAGCCTTATACGGGAAAGGAAAAGAAAGAGGGCCCTTACGAGCCCTCACAGTCAGGAGGTGTGCATCGGTGAGTAAGAGTCAACGACGAGCATTACCTGCCCCGGCTCTCTTTGCTGCTGACGCACTAAACGGAGAAACTCTTCACCGTTTAAAGGAGTTACTGCTGAACGTTCATCAAACCACTTACGCGCTCTTTCCACCACTTCCGCAGTGTGTTGAGGCGTGTAGTCGATGAGTGGTCCTACTCCCAATTTATTCCTGCTTCCCGTATTTTGAAACAGATCGAAGACATTGCTCACACAGCGGCCTTAGGGAACTTCACTTTCCCGCTGTGCTTGTAGCCCACGATCTTGACATCGTCCACACCGAACTCAAACAGATCTTTGATGTTCGGGTTCAACTGGATGGTTGGGTGAGAGCCCACAGCAGCAGGCTTGTTCATCCACTCCAGTACCGCAGGCCACTGATCTTCGTAGATGTGGCAGTCACCGCCCATGTAGGTGAACGTGTCAGCAGCCTGACCAGTTACCTGAGCGATCATGTGGGTCAGCACAGAGTACTGAACGATGTTGAAGGGGTGACCCAGAGGAATGTCGTTACTACGCATATAAAGGACGCTGGAAAGCTTACGAGTAGGAACACCCGCAGTCTCCAGAATCTCACGCAGGTTCGCGTCATTCTTGAACTCGTGCTCGTGGCGACGGTCGTCGTGTTGAGCAGCCAACTTCAACATGCCTTCGGACATGTGCTCGAAACCAGCAGGCTTGTACGTACCCAGCCAGACCAGACGCTCACGCACCGACATCGGCTTGGAGATGAACTGGCAAAGCGTGTGACACGGACGCAGAGCCATCTCTTCCAGCTCGCCCACGTTCCAGGCCGACAGGATAATGCCCCGGTCGTCAGGATTGTTCTTGAGCTGGTCGATGACCTTAGCCAGTTGGTCGATCTTACGTTCCGCAATACAAGTCATACCGAAGCCGGTATCTTTGTAGTCGGCGTCGAGAGGACCGAGGAGTTCGAAGCCACGTTTTTCGTACGCTTCTTCATCGTCTGCGCTAATCACGCGAACGTCGCTCCAACCACGCCACTGGTGCTGGTAGATACGTGGGAGTTCACCGGCAACCAGTTCGCCGTCGACAAACTCTTCAGTACCTTTCTTGACCCAGGAGTCCCAGATGTTGATCTTGAGCTTCTTGAGGAAACGGATGTTGGTGTCACCCGAGATCATCCAGAGCAGCTCACCGACCACACCGTCGTTCCAGGTGAACTTGGAAGACACGGATGGAACCTGACCACCACTGAGGTCGTAGGTGTACATCGCACCAGTGACAGCACGCGAACGGATACCGGTGCGGGTTTCAGAATCCACACCCTCTTCCATGATACGCAGAACCAGCTCACGGACGTTGTCGTCCACGGTTGGCTTACGCAGTTCCACAGCGCGCTTGAAGACGCTGGTGGTGTCGTAGTCCTTGCCGAAGTCTTTCAGACGGATCAGCTTAGCCGAAACCTTCGGATCGAACTCGAAAGGAATACGAGCGTTGTCCATGGCACAGATCAGGTCACCGACTTGCATCGGATCGTTCAGGTCAGCCAGGGCGTACATGTAGTTACCGGAATCCATACCCAACAACATCTTCCGCTGAGAGAAGGTATAGAAGTTGAGGGGGTTGGCGTCGTGCTCGGTAATCATGCGAGCAGCTTCAGCCATGCGTGCGGAAAGATTGGACATCTCAGTCTCCTTAGACTGTCTTAACGGCTACGGTGCCGCTAATGATAGTTTTGCCATGTACTGGCACGTTGTGGGCGTCGAGGGCTTTAACGACAGCTTCGTCGTAGGTGTAACCCTTTTGCTCGAACTGGGCAATCGCATCACGCCACTTAACTTGCTTGACGTTGTGTGCGAACCACTGAATGCGTTCTTGCAGGGACAGCTTACGTTTCTTATCGGCAGCCATATTTAGATACTCTCTTGAGCGTTAAGGGCAGGTTGTACATCAGTACCGAGGAACCACGGTGCAGCCATGGTCATGCCGATGGACTTGAACAGTGGTGGAGTGAAGCTGGAGTCTTCCATCCAGTGACGCAGCGCCAGATCAGCTTCGTCTTCGGCGTCTTGTTCAGACTCGTAGATAAAGCATTCCTGGAACGCAGCAACAAACCGCTCCAACCCATCCATCAGTTGGCTAGAGTTCCGGTAGTCGCCACAGTAGATCACATGTGGATCGGTTTCTTCGTGCATGGTCTTCTCATCGAGCGGACCACTCAGTACAGTTACACCGATCAACAGGGTGCTGTTCTCACCCTTTTCAGCAGGGCGCTTGGCAACCAGTACACGAATGGCACACGGAACGCCGGTCTCGGGATGAGTCAGCGGAGTCGAAGCCAGGCGGTCTTGTTGGGCACGGAACCCCCAGAACAACATGTTCGAATGGTTAGCGTCTTCGTTCTTCAGGGCTTCGGTCAAACCGTAGAACTTGGATGGGATCAGTTGGGCTTGTTTCATTTATATACCTTCTTAGGCAAGTTAGATTACAACGTGAGCAATGTCGGTCGACAGGATGTGATCCATCATTGCAACTTTGTGGACGAGGATGTCCTTGGAGCTATCGTAGATGAAGCACGCCTGGAGCGCATCGATAAACGTTTCCAGACGACTGTCGATCTCGTTCGGGTGATTGTAGAACGACATGTAAACAGCGGAGTGACCATCGTGGGGGATGATCTGGTCTTTCAACACTGGCGAGTAGACGTTGATCAGAACGACCAGTACGCCGGTGTTTTTGGTGCGAGTGAAGGTCACCGTGATTTCACGGGTACGTCCCGACTCAGGATCGGTCAGTTCGATACCAGGACCCAGCGGACTGAGTTGACTGAAGCCTTCAATGTTCTGCAAGCCATAACGAAGTTGATTAGGGCTCAGGATAGCTTTTACTTTCAGCACAGTTTAAACCTTCTCAGGGGGTTCAGCGTTATAACTTCAACTAGATGATATACGCCTGAAATCAATTTAAATGAGGGCATAAAGAGAGTGCGGTTTCCCACACTCTCCCAGCCTTTACTTACTCGACATCGCGAGCTTCACGCATGGCTTCGTCGATCGGATCAGCAACGCTACCCAGGAACGGGGCTTCGTCTACGTGAGCGATCTCAGCGCAGGCACCACGAGGTTTGGTAACCTGTGCGTCCAGTTCAGGAACGTATTCGGTTTCCATCACAGTGCCACGACCGATGTCTTCACAACCCAGCTCGGCTTGACGACCCCACTGAGCAGCGAACTCAGCTTTGATGGCAGCGGTAGTAGCGACCGGATCAGGATCGTTGTCGTCCAGGTGGATGACCATTACCTTGCGGCCTTCGGTCGGGTGTTCCATGGCGGTGTCGATGAAGACGTTGTCACCGCGCACGCCCAGGGTATCGCCTTCAGCCAGTTTCCATTCCAGCAGGTTGAAGCCGCTGGTGTTCAGGAAGGCCAGAGCGCGTTCTTCGGTCAGCGGTTCTGCTTCCATGTCGGCAACAGCGTTGACTTCGAGTTGTGCGGCAGCCAGAGCTTGACCTTGCTCGATTTCGCGAGCGTAGGCGTTGGCCAGCATGTACGACCAGTTCTCGAGGTCCAGACCGGAGTCTTCGGACAGGATCTTGGTCAGGGTCATGAAACCAACGGTAACCAGTTCAGGTTCGATGGTCACGACTTCTACACCAGGCTGAACGCCGATGGAGAACAGGACGCCCAGGTGCTGCTTGCCGACTTCGTTGGAGTCGTCACGGATGAAGCCTTCATGACCGTAGGTGGTCACGTTGAGGCGGATGAAGTCGCTGAACTTGATACCGTCGAAGGTGACTTCTTCGTCCAGTTCAGTAACCAGGCAGGCCATCATGGTTTGCGAACCGTCGATCAGCCAGTTCGGGTGGAAGCGCATGTTCGGAGCTTCCGGGTGACCGCCCACGGCCAGCGAGTGCTTGCCGAACAGCTTTTCTTCACCGACCATTTTGGTACGCTGATAGACGAACAGTTCCAGCTCGCCTTCTTCGTTGTGACGGTGGATCGGGATGTATGGGATCGGGTGACGGAACTGTGGATCGGTTTCCAGACGCTGGCGCTGAGCCAGGACAGCACCGTGTTTGATGGCGTTGAAACGGATGGACAGTTCGTCGATGCCTTGGTCGGAGAATTGCAGACCTTGCTCGGTGAACTCGGCGTCGATCACGTCACGGAAGTAGCCCAGAACCATACGTTCTTTGGCAGGCACTTCTACGGTGTTCGGATCGATCGGGGCTTCCAGACCAGCTTCAGCAGGATGCACGTTATCCAGTACTGCTTCGGCCTGAGGTTGTTGCTCGTTCATGTTTCGTCCTTTATCAGGGTTACGGTTGTAGTTCTACAAAGGATCACTATTCCCTGTGAGAAAATACACGCATCATTCGGGTGCAGTAATCACAGTCGCAATCTTTCTTGTGACGGGCTTTGATGCGGTCACGGATGTTACCTAAGGCGTCACCAAGGTCATCGTCAGTCTCAGCCACTTGATACCCCAGAAAGTCTTTGGCGTAGTTGAACAGCCCTTCGATCAATTGGCGGATCACGAACTCCAGATCAGAAGGGAAGCCACCACGATAAGCTGCTGGTGCGTTGAGCAACCATTCGATAGGGCGGTTGACGTCATCCCATTTCAGGATGGTGATTTGCCAGTTGGACTGGTTGTAACCTTCGCCCACTTGGAAGAAGTACACTTGGTTCAGACAGTCGTTGTCACCATAGTGGTTCATCCCCAACGCATCGATGTGATGCTTGCCACGGTAATAAACAGTACGGACAGACAGATCACCCCAACCCGAAGGTAACACCCACTTCAGGTGGATAGGGAACATCACGTCCTTTAACTGAGACAATTGCTGTGCGTAGTAATCCAGTGCAGCGGTTGCATCAGAACGAGCCATAATAAAAAACTCCCAACATAAAAGGAGGGCCGAAGCCCTCCTCTATGCTGTTACTTAGTAGGTGGCACCACCGAGACGCTGACGAACTTCGCCCAGCGTGGTACGGACAGTGAAGTCACCGTTGCGGAAGATACGACGCAGCTCACCCGAGGTGGACTCGAGATCGTCGAACGACATCTCTTGTTCCTGAGCCAGTACGAAGTCAGCACCTTGCTTCTCGACACGCAGGAAGCCTTTAGCAGACTTCTTGGCAGTCTCGCCTTCGGTGGCCGGGGCTTTGTACAGATCGATCTGGTCGTCATCAACCAGAATCGCCGTAGCCTTGATAGCTTGGCCGAAGGTGTCACGGGTGTTGTACTGGTAGGTGTAGCTACCGATACCCAGTACGACGTTCGAAGAGGCAAAGCCTTTCTTCGCCAGGCGACGCATGATTTCCTGGGTACGTTGTACGGTGATGCTGTCGCCGTAGATCAGACCGATGTGGGAGTCCAGCTCACGGTAGCCAGCTTCGTTGGTAGTACCGCCGAAGGTTTCCCACAGGCACTCGACTGCACCGCGCTCTTCTGCCGACAGAGTGTGCTCGTCGATGTGGTAGCCACAACGGTAAGTACCCACGGTGTCGGATTCCAGCTCGATCTGCATCGGGTAGAGGAAGCCACGGATCATCGGCTTGACCGGATCGTGTGCGTGACGCTCCAGACGCTCAGGGCTGATCTGACGCGAGGTAGCAGTCATGGCTTGGAACGCAGTCACAACGTCACCACCAACAGCAACCAGGATCTCGTTGTCGAGTTCTGCCCAGGTCTTGTTCGGGTTGCGGTTCAGTACGTCGGTCGCCTTGAACAGACGGCCTTCGGTGTCACGGAAGTAGATCACTGGAACACGAGGGATCAGACCTTTGGTGCCTTGGCCGACCATCAGTTGTTCAGCTTCGTACTCGGTAAAGATTTCAGCACCGCAGATGATCTCAACCGGATCACCCGAGTCAGGACGTACGACCACTTTCGCCAGACCCAGGGAGTCTTGCGGACGAGCCATGATCACGTCTTTCAGGGACGGAATGACTTCAGTCACAACACCCCAGAAGTTGAACGAATCGCACACCAGCGAGATACCGCCGTCAGGGTAGACTTCGGTGATCAGACGCTTGACGAAATCACGCTCTGCGTTCAGACGAGCAACAGCGTACTCTTCTGGCGACAGATCAGGCAGACCTTCGTCACGACGCTGTTCCAACATGCGGTGCAGGTTGGTCAGGATGTTCGCAGTGGCCACGGCGTGTTCGGTAGCAGGGATGGTGCAGGCTACGAACTCACGTTCAACGTTGGCACCGTAGTAGTCTTCGACATAGTCGATCGACGGGATGGTGTCAGTACCGCAGAACGCAACCAGGTGACCAGACGAGGAACGGCAGCCGTCTTCAGGACCGCCGACACCACGGTAGGAGAAGTCGTGACCTTGAACGTCGACGAACTCTTTCGGAGCACCGGTGTGGCGAGCCCACATTTGCAGGACGCGGCGGTATTCGAAAGCGATGGTAGCGTTCGTGACCATTTTCCAGATCAGGTTCGACATCGACGTTTCGAGGTAGTTGGTGAACCAGAAGAAACGGTCGTCAGTGTTGGCAATCACGTACAGAGGTACGTTCATGTTCACACGGGAACCTTCCGGTAGCGCCAGCACTTCGATCGGCAGGTAACCCAGATCGTGCAGAGCTTCCATGCCGTCGACCGACACTTTGTCTTTGCCCAGGTAGTTGTCCATGCGACGCTTGTAGCGGTGGATCACTTCAGCCTTGGGCTTGGAGAAGAACGACTCTTGCCACAGCTCGTTCAGTTCTTGCAGGACACCCTGGATACCGAACCACACAACCTTGTGATCCCACAGCACCGAAGCCGAGATCGACTTCTGGAACAGACGGTCAGCACGCGCAGTCAGGTTACCGTAGGTGCGACGGGCACCACGCGGGAACATTGGACGGTGGCCAACTTTGTAACCATCTGCTACGTTGGGGGCAAACAGCTTCATGCGAAGATTCCTTGTACGGAGTGCCAGTAGTAAGATTGATCGGTAACGCCATCAGGGCGCTGACTGTACAGACCAGTCGGGTGCCACGAGTTGGTGGTTTCGATGCGGTCGTAGTACTTCTTCAACTCGTCGAAGCCTTTGGTGAACAAACCGTGGGTGACCCACAGTTCCAAGGAGTAACCCTTGGTGGCGTATTGCGCATTGCCTTCACCCAGAATTGGGGTCAGCTTCTCGCTCAGAGCTTTCGCCAGCTCTACGAAGGTGTAGCCGCCATCGCAGATGTCATCGACTACCAGCCAGTTCATGCCTGGGCGTGGTTCGAAGTTGATGTCTACGCGAGTACCAGTGATCTTGCCGGTAGCAGTGTCACGGTCTTTAAAGCCACAGACCACATGAGGACAGCCAACGAGGCGGGCCAGTTCCAGCGTCTTCTTCATCGCGCCAGCATCGGGAGCAATGAGGACGGTGTTGGTCCACGCACCGGTGTTGGCTTCGTTACGACGAGTCATGGCCTTGGCAACAACTTGTGGTAACGAAACGTGTCGAACACGATCCAGCAGAGCCAGACCCACGTCACTGTGAACGTCCAGCACCGAGACGGTAGCGTAGCCCTGGAGGTTGATGATGTCGCAGAACGGCTTGATGGTCAGTGACTCACCGGGACGCGGTACACGGTCTTGACGAGCGTATGGAAGGTAAGGCATCCACAGGTGAATCTGGATCGCTGGGTTCAGGCGACGGATTGCGTCAGTCACCATTACCAGATCCATGATGTCCGTACCGTCTTTGAGGAACGCAGTCAGGTTGACAGCAGACCACGTAGCGACAGCAGGATCGACGTAGGGGTGCACTTCCCCGCCGGGTAACACTTTGGAGTTTGCGGGGAACGAGATACTCACGTCACCACGATTGCTAATCAGAATCATTAGAACTTTCCTTTTCACTTACAAACGGGTTACCAACACAATATCACGACGGTATGTAAGAAAAAAAAAAGAGGGGGCGAACCCCCTCTGTGTCAACCGAAGATTCGATCCATTAAGGACTTCTTCTTCGGAGGACGTTGCGATACAGCAGCCAACACAGCGACAAGGCCGACGGTGGCTACGATAGCCATGTTGGTGGAACGTTCGGTACGGGCTTCTTCAGCACGCACTTCCAGTCGAGCCAGTTCAGCTTGACGTTCAGCGATCTGAAGTTCGATGCCAGCCAGTTGAGTTTGTTGCTCGGTGGTGATCAGTTGGTTATCGGACACGTTAGCGATCCTCGTCAGATTCGTAGATTACAATACCCAGTTGCTGGCGCTCCCAGTTGAGCATAGCGACCTTGGAGAAGTCTCGGTCAGGATACATAGCCGTAGCCATGTTCTCGCACGCCTCGATGACCTCAGGATTCAACTGTTCAGTTTTGGGTGTATAGCCTTTACCTTCCTGCAAACAGTGACGAGCAAACTTACGCTTCTCGCCCAGGTACTGTTCTTCCAGCCACTGAGCATCGATCTCGTGTTCACGACCGACTTCACGCATCAGGTAGCAACCGTACAGGGCAGCACCCACTACACCGATCATCATCAGTGCAATGGAGAGGTCCTTGCTACAACGACGAATCCAGTCCCACCAGAAGGCCAGAACGAACAGGACGACTTCAAGCTTTTTCATGTGGCAACACCGGAGTCTGACGTGGCTGGTGGTAACGCTGGTCGTAGCCTTCTTCGCCCGGCAGCAGGTTATTCGGATCAGGGTACAGGAACTGAGCCATCTTGAGACCAGGACCACCACGTTGTTTCAGCTCGGAGCAATACTGGTGCACCGCAGCACGAGCACTGATCTCGATGCACTGGCTGCGCATCAGGATGTCTTGCTTGACATCACCACGCAACACCACGTCAGTACGGACAGCATAGTCCGCAACGCCTTCAGCGATCCACAGGTTTGCCTGACGTTTGAGCAGACCGCCCATGACGTCGTTCGGGATCAGACCACAGATGAACAGCTCAGGCAGACCCAGACGAGACAGACCTACGGTGTAGGAATAGTTCAAGCCAGTACCGCCAGCCATTTGAGGCACGCCATTCACACTGAGGATGGCAAACTTGTTCGCAGCAATCGAACGCTTGATGTGACGTTTGACTTGCTTGTTGGTGTTAGCGACTTTCATTACTACTTCCTTTTCTTAAAGGCGATACGGTAGAGGACCATTACCTTTTGGCAGTGGTTTGAGCTTGGTGCGGCGACGGGGTTTCTTTTCTGCTTTCGGGACGTACATGAACAGAGCTGGCGCATTGAAGTCAGGCACCCCTTGGATTACCCGAACCAGAATTGCCATCTTCGGTTCTTTCGGTGGGTTCTCCCAGTTCATCTCGGTAGTACCGAAGTCATTCCAACGAACACACGACTGGCTGTTCATGTGGATGAAAGACTTGATACCAGCCCGCTTCACCTCACGCTTGATCGCTGGGGCTTCCCCTTTGATGCAAACATAGAAGCAGTAGTCTTCGAGGTTGTTACCCGAGGCAATCTCGAAGTACTTCAGGTGTAGGTTGACTGGAGCATCCAGCAGAAAGCAACGAGTGCCAATAAAGGCTTCGGTGCGGTTGGTGTGGTACTGCTTCAATTGACGGACGATTAGGCTCATCACGCAGCTCTCTTGAGTGGGTTACCGTACAAGTCGACCAGAGCCTGAGCTTTGGCCTGTCCTTCATCGGTGTATAGGTTTATGCGTTTAGGGATACCAGCACGGATCGACATCTGTAGAGCCATGTTAGTACCGCCTTTAACTGTCTCGGATTTACCCACGGGTTTACCCCAGTAGATAATAGCCTTGACTGGATCATTCAACATGTGACCCAGAATCTGGAACACATTGCGAGTGTGCATCGCAATACCGCCACGCCCACACTTCTCCCACGCCGGGTGTACTTCAGACGCCATACTGCGAGCAGTTTCCCAAGTCGGGAACTTAGTCGCATCGTAGAAGAAGTTTTTGGGATCAGCAGCACGACCACGTACCCCGTCCCAAGCGAGATAGATACGTGCACCGTTTCTGTGGAAGTGAGGACTCGCCAGAGCACCCTCATAGAACGCTGTGTCTGCACCTTCAGCGTCACCACTGCTAAGACCGTAACCAGCCGCATACAACGCCATAGAGACCTGTCGCATCAAAGCTAAGATCTCATCAGGCGTCTCGCGGCTACCGACCCCAGCAAACCAACCTTTGGGCGGAAGCAATAGCATTACACACCCCCGACTGGATACTCCAGATAAGCACCGTCAGGAATCGGACCGGTAATCAGGAAGGCATCCCAGTAGTGCTTGTTGTAGCGCAGCGTAACCCGGAAGCTGTCAAACAGGTGGCGGACAAAACGCCCACGACGCAATTCGATCATCTCGAGGGTCTGCTCAGCCATGTGGTAGTTCTCACTGGTTTTCAGGTGTTCGATCACCTCAGGGAACGTATCGAAGTAGAAGCGCATGTTCTCTTCATACTTCGCAGGCTCTGCACCATCTTGCTTCAGATGGACAAGGGTAAAGGCGGGATACTGTTCTGGTCGCATTCTGGGTCTCCATCGAGATCGTCCACTTCGATACTGAAGAGGATACGTTGGTTGATAACTTCCATATGTTCCAGCGAATAGACGCAGTGTCTGCCGTCGATTAGCATTGGACGCACATATCGATAGACCTGATTGTACAGTTCCCATACAAACTCGATAAACTCGTGAGTGCACAGTTCTTCAACCAGACTTTCGTTATCTTCCTCATCTTCATTCTCGATCAACATATTCAGATACATGTTGAACAGGTTGGCGATCTGCTCTTTGTTCTGGTACTGGATGTTCTGCAACACGAAAGTACAGACAAAGTCCAGGCAGGTGAACAGGTGTTTCTCAATAGCCCCCGAAGCGTTGCGCATCAAGTCCTGACCGGGAATCAAACACTTGAAGTTCATAAGACCTCCTACACAGTCCAGGGTGTAATCAGAATAGCAATTCCACTGGACGGGATCAGCACTATCAGTGCGAAGAAGAAGTACGAACCCAGTTGGGCACGCACAGCAGTTTTGAACGCAGCGATACGCTCTTCCAACTCACCGACGGGACTGAGTACGTTACCCAGAGCAAACATCGACAGAGCGAAAAACCAAACAATCAGAGTGTTAACCAACATTATCAGCTTCCTTAAGCCAGAGGGAATAGAGGGGCTCCCGAAGGAGCCCAGTATTAAAGAATGGAATCGTACAGACCGAGCCAGCCGTAGAACGCAGACAGTGCCATCGCCGCAAAGAAGATGCGAGTGATGATCTTGTTACGCCACTTGCGCTGAGGAGTACCGTAACGGTGCATCGTCCGCCACACGGCAGACCAATGACGCCAGCCTTTCCACCCGGTGTTCATTACAGCCACACCGATGTAGAACACAGCGTAAGCCAAGCAATAGAACGCCAAGCCGAACTTGACAACTATTGCAGAGAGGCCACCTTGGTACAAACCAGCTACGCCTGTACCCATCACCACGAACGCCAACAGGATTGCTCCCAGCGTACGCCACAGACTGGTAGTTCGATCTTTAACCATGTCTCCCAGTACTTCCCGGAAGAGGCCCCAATCGCCCTCACACAACTTAGCCAGCATGGACAGTGACATGCAGACAATCAACACCACACCAACCAACAAACCCCACAAAGCACCTTGAATCAACATTTCCATTTCCTTGTCATTTCCAACCGTAGGTCAAGCAGTATATAGCTACCAGACACGTCGCAATGATCACCAGCTTCTCAGCAGTGACCCAGAAGTGTTCATGGTTCTCGTGGGTTTCGTTTGTTGCCACGTCACGGATAGCCTGCCGCCATTTGCTGGTATCCCACCGATGAAAGTAGTAACCAACATAGATGAGGTAAGGCCCCATCATTAACAGCCACAGGACAATAGTGTAGAGTAGAGCGGTTGCGATAGCTGGCATCTGAGCCTCAAAGATTTAGAAGGGCCTCCGAAGAGGCCGGTTGTTACATGCGGGGAACAGTCACCCCAGTTTGACCTTGGTATTTACCACCACGGTCTTTGTACGAGGTTTCACACGCCTCGTCGGATTCCAGGAACAACATCTGCGCCACGCCTTCGTTCGCGTAGATCTTGGCAGGCAAGTTGGTGGTGTTGGAGAACTCCAGCGTCACTTGACCTTCCCACTCAGGTTCCAGCGGTGTTACGTTGACGATGATGCCACAACGAGCATACGTCGACTTACCCAGACAGATGGTCAGCACGTTACGCGGAATGCGGAAGTACTCAACCGTTTGTGCCAGAGCAAAGCTGTTCGGCGGGATGATGCAGAAGTCGCCTTCGTGATCGTGGAAGATCTTGTCGTTGAAGTTCTTCGGGTCCACGATCTGGTTGTGCAGGTTCGTGAAGACCTTGAACTTGTTACCGCAACGAACGTCATAGCCGTACGACGAAGTGCCGTAAGAGATCACCTTGTCGATGTTCGGGTTCTTGGCTTGGAACACGGCTGCTTCCAAATCACCCATGTCATCACAAAGGTCGTCCAGCTTCTGAAGACCTTCCTGACCCATCCGACGAACCTGACCGTATTCAAACGGTTCGATCATCGGCTTGAAGTCACGCACGAGCGGGTGATCGGCTTTCAGAGGCGCAGCCCAGAAACGGTTGCACAGATCTTCAAGCTGATCTTTGGTGTGGGTGATACCTTCCCACGCCAGCGAAGCAATGTCGCTACTACCAGCTCGTACAGCGATCGAGTGGGTTGGGGGCATGGATTTACGACGAATCCATTTATCTGGCTTGATCATCATTTACTCGCGGGTTGTTGTCTAGACACTTAATACCAACGACGTGTCAATTAAAACATCAACGGGGCAAGTAGCCGATGTTCTCGTAGAGACCTGCGATGTCCAGATCGTCGGTGACAATAACCACCTTGGAGTCTGGGAACTTCTCAGCCCATTGTTGCATGGTGATCACGGTCATGGTCGGACCGTCGTTGACTACACCACCGCCATCGAACTTCTGATCGTGCCAAGCACGTTTGATGGAGATAGCGTGTTGTTCGATGAAAGCCTCGAAGTCGTGGCCTTCTTCTTTCAGGATTTCCAGAGACAGTTCCCAACGGTGGGTCAGGTCTTCTGAGGTGTCGAGTCCTGTAACAAACATGCAGGCGCTGTTGATGGGTTGCTTGAGCATGAACTGAAGCATCTCAACCATCGTGCCTTTGTACAGGGTAGCGTTGCTAGGTAGTGTACGGTCCATGATGCCTCCGGGCATAAAAGAAAAAAGAGGGGACCGAAGTCCCCCACAGTTAACAGCACTTGTGAGTCAATGCGACCCAAGCTCCATTACGGGCAGCTATGTGCAAGTATTGCTGGTATTTCAAACACTGGTAGTGAGTGCCTTCAAAGTAGACACCGGTCGCCGTTTCAGGACGAACCTGCCAGCGTTTCCACAACCAACTCTTTGGTCGGCGTTCTACCACAAACCGAACTTGCTCGTGAGCAGCCCAGTACCGTGGATCTTCTAACGGACTCAGTGGAACCTCAGTAACATCGGGAGGCTTCACTGACGCACTGCCTTCACGTTGGCAGTGATAGCCTTGGCCACAGCACGTTTGATCGTACGGGCTTCTTTGCTATCCAGGCCGGAGTGGTAGGCGTTGTTGTACACGATCTGAGCAGACATTGCGTAGGTGCTGATGTCGAACACTTTGTTGTCAGAAGGGATACCCGAGTCGCCTTTGCTCGACAGCTCGTAAGGAACGTACAGGGCGTTCTCGTTACGGTCTTTGGCTTTGGCAAACGAGGACTCACCGATCTCACCGATCCACAGTTGATCTTTGTAGTCGTCAGTGATGTCAGTGGTGATGAAACCAGGACGGCCAACGTAGATGATACCACCTACTTCGACACGCACACCGGACTTCATGGTGAAGCCTTGTGCTGCTGCTTCAGCCGCTTCCAGCCAGTCGTCGAACTCGACGGTCTTGACGTTCACGTAGTCAGCATCGACTTGACCGAAGTTCTTGATGGTCACTTCAGCACCGGAGCCCGATACGTAGCCGACGGCACGAGTCAGGTTTTCAGGCGAAGCCATGTCCGCGAACTTCTTCACGCCAGTGGCACCGTGAATCCAGAACACCACTTCGGTGTGGGCGTTGGTCACGGAGATGTCACGAGGCAGACCCAGCGAGGTCACTGCGTCAGCTTGCATGATCGCCATGGCGCAGTCGCCGTCTTTCATCATGCTGGCGTTCTCGACGGAACCACCAGTGTTGACGACTTCCAGCTTGGCACCGATCTTCTTGGCGATGTCACCGCCGATACCTTGACCCAGCGCTTCGTACGCACCACCCACACCACCGGTGCAGAAGGTCAGCTCAGCAGGGGCCGCAACAGCAACAGCGGAAGCCAGAGCGAGAGCCAGGCCAACAATCAACTTCTTCATTCTTTTACTCCAAACGGGTTTATTGGTTTTGTTACTCGGAGAGAGGAATGCCGCGAGCGCGACACATCTTCTTGTATTTCTCAATCAGGGGAAAGAGGTTGTTCTTGTGACGCAGACCCAGACGTTCACAACGCCGAACCTTTGCCTCCTCTTTCTTGATCTTTGCTTCCATAAGGCGCAGATCTTTATCTTCCACTCGCAATATCCTTAAAGTCATTGCACTATCATAATTTGTACTTGAGATATTTTTAATTACAGAATCCTATGTTGTTCTGTTGTCTACCCTAGAGGTCTATATGTCCATTAACGTTTCTAAATCTGCAATCGAAAACCTGTACGACATCATCGGTACGGCTAACAGTAAGCCTGCTACTTCCAACCACTTTACCATCGGTGCACCGACTCCTCGTGTACCAGATGCCAACCTGCGTAACACTTCGGTACTTTGTACTGCGGTAGACGGTGGTGGTTTCGATGGTACTCAGACCTTCCGCTATACCCGTTTGGATCTGGACGACCTCGCTCCTGATCTGACCCTTCAGTTAGTAGAAGGCGACACTCTGGAAGACGTCCTGACCTGGGCTATTGCTCAACTGGGCGTGATTCCTGAAGAAGTCGAGTTCCAGATCACTCAGTTGCCAACCTTCGATGGTCCTGAAGAACTGGTTGAAGTCTTCGCCAAAGCTGGTTCGTACACCTACATCGGTTCCAAGCTGATCACTCTGGTCGATGTAGTGCGTCTGCCGCTGTTGTCTGAAGCATTCCCGGTCACTGACCTGCTTGGTTTCGACGCAGCCTAACGGCATAGAGAGAGGCTCCGTGCCTCTCTCTTTTATGCCCCTTAAAATGGGGGAAGGTCTTGTACCGGGTAACGAGCACTGAAGGTCGGACGTGTGAAACCATCCAGATCCTGAGTCGGGTAACGCGTTGAGAAGTCTGGGAGCGTGAAGCCATCCAGATCCTGAACCCCGTACTCGTCTTCGAAGGAAGGCAGTCCCCCGAAGGACACTGAACTACCAGGGTAGAAGTACAGACTGGTTGTTGCAACTCGAACAGTGAACCCACTAGGCTTGACATCGGTGTTAACCACGTCAGTAGTTGTGAGTGCTAAGTTCCACGCCGTGTTGATTTGATCCAACAGTTGGTGAACCTTAGTGATCCCTGACAAGTTCCAAGCTGGAGGTTCCCCGATGAGGATTTCCGCTAACTTGAAACGTTGGTAGTTGATCATTACGGTCTTCGAGTGTTGCGACGAGTTCCGTGCTGTCAACAGGATCTGACTGTTATAACGACTGGTAGGTGCCAGCTCTGGTGCACCCCAAGTAAAGTCAGCCTCGACGAACTTGGAGTTGTTGCGACTGTTGATCAACTTCAGCAGGTTCGTATAGAAGTTGGTTTTGAAGCTGGGCTTCACAGCCTCAATAGACAACATCTGACCACGAATGGTTCGGAAGTTAGTTGGGGAGTTCTCTAACTGGAGATACTGACCCCTGACGCTACGGATGTTGAGGGGAGCATCGACCACCGACAACACTTGGGCGTAAACCCGTCGCACTGTCACCTGTCGATAATCCGTACTCAACACCTGAGCGTATACTCTACGGACGGTAGTCGTACCCATGGTTAGGCCCCAGTTTTAGCGTTGAGGATAACCTTGAGACTGTCCACAATATCCGGCGACCATCGATCACCAGTCGGAGTCATTTCCGAACTCAGTACTCTGGTCTGTCCACCAACCACAGTAGCGACAGGCGACACTGTGAGTTTGTTCGGAGTTTTAACCCCACGGTCATCGACACTGGTGACGATGTTTGTAGTCGTCGCTTCGTCACGGAAACCTATGGCGTCGATTTGAACGAACTCGACTGGGTCTTCTGTTACGGGCTTCTTGAACCCAACCACTGTATCCGTGTGTTTGGTGGAAGAACGTAAGACGTTGGCGACCGCAGCGGTTGGTGTAAGGTTCGCCGCTGACAGGATCTCTTTAGGAGTACCTGTACCGACTTGACCCCAACCCTCACCCAAGGTGACTTCTTCAATCTCCAGAGGTTTGACCTTAACCGCACCCAAACGACCAGACAAACCAATACCGTCTTCGATGGTCACGTAGACGTCATTGAACAAGAACATCCGGGCCTGACCCAGCAGAGGACCGTTGTTGTTATAGTCTTGGTCAAACTGACCGATGATCACGCGAGTGTAACCGCTAGCTTGTTGAGGACCCCATGCTGGAATCAATACGGTTTTGAACAACGCACCGTTGACCCACACTTGAACGTTACCGGCTGTGTAATCGAAGCCAATCTCGATGTAGTACTCAACGTCTTTAAGTAGTTCGTTAAAACCCAACAGCGGTACGTTACCACCCAAGCCGAACTCCATCCACGCCATGGACTGTGGGTAGGAATTCGCCGTTACTTGAATCAGCACACGACAACCAACCCAGATCCGCTTAGAGAGCAAGACTGGAGCCGTCACCAGAGGTATCATCTCTATTTTGAAAGAGGCTGCACGGGTAACGGAGTAACCGCCATTACCGTCGAGACTACCTTGAACCTTCGCCCACTGACGCCCCTTGTATTGGGCCATGGTGAACGATTGGGTATCTGGGAAAACCCGAGCTAGTCCAGTGAAGTTTTCAAACAGCGCGGTGTTGATCGTAGGGGCAAGATCTTCAAACCCAAAAATCTTAACGACAGACATGATTAAGCTCCACCGGGTACGGATTTGATAGTGATGCCGATTTGCCCGACGTCCACAGCTTTGAATGACGAGCCGTCATCCTTCTTGTAGAACTCTCCGAGCACTTGGTCTTTGTACGTGTTGGACAAGATAGTGGTTACTTCACCACGGTCCACGCCCCCACCAGAAACCTTGGTCACGGCTTTATCCGAACTGGCCGCGTCTCGCAACATCGTGGCACGCACTTGGACGTAGAGAATCTCGTCGCTTACGATCGGAGGTTCTGCAAGACTGAACTGACCCGGAGCAGAGCTGGTAGCCGACAACACACCGTTATTCAGGTAGTTGTTGTTAGCCCCATTCAGCTTGTTGTTCAGGATGTCTTTCGACGTGTAGTTCTCCACCGGCAACAGCACAGTGGATTGCTTCGACCAACCTGCTGGCACCACCGCTTCGTCCAACAGTACAGCCGATACTTTGATCGGACCCAGGCGTTTGCTTGTAGCACCGTCCCCAGTGTCTGCGAGGAAGTAGAAGTCAGTGAAATACAACGGACCGAAGTTGTACCAGTACGGACCGTTCATGCGACCAAACTCGAATAGGTGACCGATGGTGAACGCTACGTTGTATTCGGTGACATACGCATCGTCCAACCAGATCGTCAGCTTGTTGGTCGTCCAGTCGATACACCATTCCAGATAGTGTTCGCCATTCGGTGAGGTGTTGAGCAACGCAACCTCGACCCCACAGATTCTGACCATGGCCATACTACCAGTGTAGGTGTTCATCTCCTTGTAATAACGGAGACCACCGTACCACTTGGTCTTAGCAGTCTCTGCACCATACAGCGTACTCAACGTTGCATACGTACGGTTGTGGAGACGGTGGCCCGTACTGTTCATTTGGAAGTTTTGTCCGAACCAGTTACGGTCACGGAACTTGATAATGCTGTAGTTGGCAACTTCAGCATAACTGGTGTAGGCGGATTCGAAAGTGAAGGGATACCCCTCCTCGGTGAACCATTGTTGAATAGTGGCCGACGCCACTGCTGAGTTAGCATTCAACCGTTCAGCGAATTGATCGAAACCAAAAACGTTTTTGATGGCCATAAAGAACCGTAACCTCGTGAAAAGGTCTCGGCCCTTTGGCGGGGCCGAGCGATGTTAAAACGCAGGTAGATCTTGCACCGGGTACTTCTCAACAAACGTTGGGAGCCCGAAACCTCCGAGGTCTTGTACAGCGTACTCCCCAGACAGAGGAATGCTGTTCCCGTAGCGATACCGTTCGCCAGGAATAAAGAACAAGCTAGTTGGTGCAATCGTGATGTAGAAGTCGCCGTTAGCCTCAAGCGGTGTATTCACAACATCGGACTGCGTGAGTTGTAAGCCCCACAGACTGTTGACAGTCGGTAAGGTATCCCACACGGTAGTCATTCCATCTCTGCTGAAAGGTTTGGGGTCACCCTTCAGAACAGTCTTGACAGAGAACCGTGGGTAGTAAACATCCACCTTACCTGAGTGTTGTGAGCCTGGAAGAGCTACCAACGTCAGTCGTGTGTTTTGTTTACCAGGGATCTTCACTGCGGTTGGGTTCTCGAAAGTCACCATCGCTTCAGTGAACGTTGTGCCATTGTACTCGTTGATCTTCGCCAACAGTTTAGGCCAAGCAGCTTGGTTGAAACTCGGAGGACGAATCTCCAGTTCCAAGTACTCAAGTTGGAAAGATCGTAGGGCAATAGGATCTCGAGACACGGTCAATACCGAGCCTTGAATCCGACGAACGGAAGCTGGAGACTTTTCAATCTCCAGATATTCCAAACCAGCAGCCCTGAAGTTCAATGGGTCCCGCGCTACAGTCAACACGGAACCTTGAACACGACGCACCGAGGCTGGCGACCGATCTAACTCGAGAGTCTCCAACTGGATGGCTCTTATGTTTAGCGGTTCACCAGCCATCCTTAACCCCCAGTCTTGGAGTTAACCAAGATTTCCAACTGGTCTACTTTATCAGCAGTCCACGGTGTACCGTCCAAAGAACGGTTGAACACACCCAACTTATCCGCAGCGGAACCCGTACGAGGAGTGCTGATGTTAGCTGAGTTGGTCACTGGTGGTAACAACGTCTCACCCTGTTTGAGCTGTGTGACGAGGTTAGGGGTAGTACCCGTATCCCGGAAGTGCCATTCACGAATCGACAATGCTTGGATGTCCCAAGTAGGCGTCGGTTTGGCAAACCCGATCTTAGCTACCGACTCGTCAGGGCCCGTACGCACCACCGGAGAGATGGCGTTATTGAGCGTCTTCGAATCCAGTGCAGCTACCGCAGTAACTCCACCGCCACCCACCACAGACCAAGCCGCAGGTAGCTCTACTGAGTTAACCGCAGCAGCACGTACTCGCACAGGCCCTAGTCGACGAGACAGCGTAGCACCAGCATCTACATCGAAAGTGTCCTTCACGAAGTAGAAGTCGTTCCACGTTTGGTTGGTGACCGACTGGTCTTGACCCATGTAAATGGTGATGTCACGCAAGGTATCCAGAACCGTCGGGTTCATCGCGGTTTCGCTAAACTTGACACCATCAATCCAAACCGTCAGGAGTAGGTTCGGGATGTCAAGACACCACTCGATATACACTTCTGTCAGTTGGGTATTGCCGTTGGTAGTCAACGCCGCCATGGTCAACGCCGTTGCATCCGACACAGATGAGGTAGCGTACGCAAACCGGAAACGCAAGAGAGCGTAAGTGGTTACAGTGGCGACCTTGGCTTGGTAACGGAATCCACCCCAATGCTTAACACGTTTCAACTCGGCTGGAGTCGAGAGTTGAGCCATGGAGTAGAGTAGGTTGGACACCTGAGTCGGGTTGATTAAACGGGTGCGACCATTCACCACTTCAGTGTTGAAGTTGATATTGGCACTGGAGATCAACCCTTTACCTACCAATGTCAAAGTAACTTGGTTGGCCAGGACGTTCGGGTATCCTTCAAACCCGATCATTTCTTGAATAGCCATTATGCGGCTCCTGTTTTGGACTTGATGCTTACAGACAACGCATCAATGGAGTCGGCTGTCCACGCAGTCCCGTCAGGGGCTTTGTGTGCGTCCAGCACCAACATCCCTTGGCGGATAGTAGGTTCCAGTAAGAGGTCCTGTTCTGGTAATTCAGCAGCACCTTGTTTGACCTTCGCCACCAGTCGGTTCTCTGAACCACCGTCACGTAAGGCCGAAACCCGCAACTGTACTTTCAGAATCTGTTCAGTACCGACGTTGGGTTTCTTGATACCCGCCGACATCTCACTTTCGACGATACCGGTACGCACTACACCACCAGTTTCGTTGGAGCCAACGCTGTCAGACCAGTAGTCGGCATCCAAGATCTCGTTGGCGGTATAGAGAACCACATCAGGATCAAGGAAGAACTGAAGCCCACACACTTGGAAGTAGCTAGCTGCACCGACTGCCTGGGCCCCTGTGAAGGACACGCGGTAATACAGGTACTCCGCACGCTTCTCTACTGGGATCTCGTAGTTGTAGATTGTGTTGACAGGCAACATCGAGTTAGCTTTACCAGACTGGTCATCTAACAACGTCCACGTAACGTTGTCTTGAGAACCTTCCAGCTTCCACGCGTTCGGGATGTAACATGCGTTTGAAGTACTACGACGCTGTTGGTAGGCACCCAGCTTCATCGGCTTCGGTAGCTTCAACATGAACCAGATTGGCGTCGCAGGGGTTGGACTCGCAACGTTAAACTCTACCGCCGACTGTGGGGAGTACATGTGGTACAGGATCGCACCGGTACGGACCAAAGCATTACAGGTGTAATCAAACCCATGGTACGGAGTAACCGAGAAGCTCGAGTATGGACGTGGGAAAATCTTTCCACCGATGGTCGCCGAGGCAGCATACGTCGGTTGAACCGTTTCCCAATCTGGAGGTAACGTCACTTCGTCGAGATCCAGTGGGCGTACTCGCACAGAACCCAACCGACTACATGGAGTATCGTCTTCAGTGTCCAGTACCGCGTAGAAGTCCGCATAGTAGACAGTACCGCCCTGACGGTAGTTAGTGGTCTGTTTCACCCCGAACGCGAAGTTGGCAGTGTCCGCAGGGTTAAACGACGCTTCTGTAATTTCCACGCCGTCAACAAAGCGACGAACCTTATTAGTAGTCCAGTTGAACTCGAACTCTACGTAAGACTCGCCCGCTGGGAGGTCTTGAGCATACAACAAGATGTTAGAGGACTGTTGGACGATGGAGAACTCGGTGCTGTTCTGCGCTGAGGCTTGGTAGATCCGCAGACCAATCCAACCACGCTTCTTAACGCCCGTACCAAACAGAGTACCCATCGAGGCGTAGAGCACCGCGTAAGACTGAGCCTGGAAGTAGTTAGCGTTCGACTTGAACCAATTACGACCTTTGAGGGTTTCAAAGGTAGCCAGCATCGACCCCGCGACGTCGACGAGAAGTGGGTACCCCTCGTTGGCCAACATCGTACCAACGCCGCCACCTAAGTTGACGCCGGTGGCTTCAAGGTTATCGAAGCCAAAGAAATGAGTAACGGCCATGACCTTACTCCTGTGGTGCGTCAACTACCGGGGGAACTGGTACGTTGTACTGAATGTAGATCTTACCTACAGGCGCCTGAGAGGTCGCAGGGAACTGCAACATCAGTACGTGGGTGTAGATTGAGTTGGTTGGGAAGTCACGGCTGTTAGGGCCGTTGTAGAAAGCCACAGCACCCTTGAGGTTGTACTCAGTGGTCGCACCGGAACCAATCCACTTGTCTTTACCAGCTTTGCGGTCGTACTCTTGGAATACAGCCGCCAGCGTCTCGCAAGTGTTGGCGTCCAGCTCTTGTTCGGCTGGGATGCCTTGCAGGAAATCGTGCTCCGGCGAGAAGTCCACGCTGAAGAAGTAATTTTTCCAGATGATAGGAATAGCCATTATGTCCACCCAATGTCAACGTTGGTGATAGCGAGAGAGATTGGAGGTAAGTCAGTGAACTTGAAAGTACACGACCCCACCCATCCGTGGGAAAGCGGTTTTGCCACCATTGCTACTTGGTAATCTCCAGCGGCGTTAACCACCACAGGGGCATCGACGAGGTCATCGGTAGTAAACAGAATACCGACCTTATCAGCAATCCAAGGAAGCAATTCATAAAGCGTTCCCAAAGGTGGCAACTTCGGGAGGACATACAGACGTGAGGGGAGTTCCTGTAACCGCAAGCGGTCGTAGGTAATCACCTCGGTGCCGCGATACGCGTACGTGCCGAGAGCAGTGATCCGAACTTTGGTTTCTGGTAGTGCACCACTACCGGTTGACACTGGAGGACTCAGAGTCAAACCGGTGTAGTCCAGAACCACTTTGGATTCACGGTTCAGCGTCGCCACGATGTCGCGTTTTGCCCCTTGAATAAGTGACATAACGAAACCTCTTAAGCGTTATAGTGGAGAAGGAACTTGCCACAGAACCAACTACCAGGGAGGGCTGACAACACCAGTACCCGATTGAACTTCGCACTGTTCGCTTCAATAGCGTTGTCCGAAGGAATCGTGATCTTGGTGAGCGTCAAACCAATCAATCCGCCTGGCACTGTGTGGTCTTTGGTGAGGTCTAGGTTCAACCCCGTGTAGCCGTTCAACTTGGCGATCAGCGCCTTCACGAATGCGTTAACGGTAGCCGTCAACGTGACCGTGGTAGCGATCTGGTTGATCGTAGTCAACTGATTGGTGTAGTCCACCCCGAAGCCGACCAGAGTAGCAATCGGTTTACCTTCAGTGTGACTCACGTCCCACTTCAAACCAGCCGGACGAGTCGAACCGAAGATCTCGTTGATGGTTCGTTTACCACGGTTCCAACGTACTTGCATCGTCCCTTTGTACAGCAGGGAAGTCGGGGCGATAGTCACCGGCTGTGCACCACCGCTGGAGGCAATGTTACCAATCGTGAAGTCGGAAGTAAGGAGCGCTAAACCGTACTTCTTGTTGATCTCTTCAACAAGGTTCGCAACTGGAAGGTTACTTGGGTAGTAAACATCCAGCTCGAGAATCGTGTTGGCAAACAACTTAGCCACATCAATTCGACGGTACGTCAACGCACGCTTACCGATGTAGAACGACTCTGGTGTTGCAAAGATCGAGACTGAAGTGTCTTGGATCTCACCAGCACCCGGTGTACGAGCAGCAGGTACACCGATCAAGGAGTTGACCAGATCACGGGCCTCAACCAACCCAGGGTTCGATTCGTTGATCAGTTGAAGCAGGATGTCTGTCTGAGCTTTGGCGTATTTAAACATCTTAATTCACCTCTGGAAGCCCTCGGTGTGACCCGAGGGCTCTATGCTCAGACCGAGTCAGGATCAACCGGGTCGTTGAAGTGCAGGTAGAACACACCTTGTGGTGTAGTGCCAGCACCGGCGCCTGCTGCGATCTGAATACCGATCACGTACTTGTACGACGGGTTGGTTGGTAGAGCCGGATCGTTCAGACCGGTGTACACAACCTGAGCACCAGCCATGATCCACTTGAACGCGGACGCAGGGTCGAAGCTCCACAGACCTTTACCCGAACCGGTGTCCATGGTGTTGATCATGGTGAGGAAAGCCGACGCGTTGGCTGCACTCAGAATGTCGCCGTCGTTGAACGATTGCAGCAGGTCTTTGTTGGCAGTACAGTCGTAGCCGTAGAAATACATCAGGGCCGAACCAGTAGCACCATCACCAGGCAGTGGGTAGTTAACACCCGGCAGCGCAGTAGTAGTCAAGTGGTCGCCCAGTACAGCAGCACCATGGTTGGAAACCAGGTCTACCGAACCAACCCAACCCAGAGCATCAGGTTTTGCACGGATGGTGAAGTGGTTGTCCTGACCTTCGATCTGGGTGATCGGATCATCGTAGACGTCAGCCTTGTCGATGACGATACCGAACTTCAGGAAGATCGGTTTGATCAGGTCGTGGATCGAGTCCGGTTGGTAGGACTTGATGCGGAAGTCGTGAAGCTTAGCCAGAGAGGCCAGATCCAGTCGATCGTAGCACAGCACTTGGCTGTCTTTGTAGATCGACGCTTCGGTAGCCTTGATACGGATCACAGTGTTGCGATCCACCAGACCTTCACGCCACGTTCCGGCAATCGGAGCAGGTACACCAAAGGTAACGTCGTTGACGGTCAAAGGTGAGCTGTTGGTGGCGTTGATATAGTCAATCAAGCTCTGTTTACTGTTGCGGTAGATAGACATTCAAGCCTCCCTTAACCTTCGATGTTGTAGTGCAAGTAGATGCGGCCAACGCCCCATTCACAATCTGCTGGTAACGTCAGAACCAACACACTGTTATAGAACTCAGCGTTAGCTTCTGGGTAGTTGGCGTTCGGTAGGCGTACACGGGCCAACGTCAGACCTTCCAGACTGCGATCTACCGTCTTGTAGTTGACAGTGCTACCGCTACTCGGGAACACGAAACGCAGGGCCGAACCTTTAGCCGCCAACTTATTATTGATCGCGTTACCGACGGCGAGCGACAATGTAGCAGGACCGCCAGCTTGGTTACCGAATGGGTAGGTTTGGAGCCAACTGTTCTCGAGGTTGACTTTCTCCGACGTGAAGTCGATGTCGAACGTCTCAGAAGTGATGAAGCGTTTACGCGGTGCACCTTCAGCGAAGTTGTTACCACCTGGGTACAGACGACCATTGATGACGTCGACCGGCAGCAAGGACTGGAGGGTCTGTTCACCGTTGGTCCACTTGAAGGAAGCAGAACCTACGTAAGCCCACGAGTCAGCTTTCGCAGTGAGCGAGAAGGCATCACCACGCACACCGTTGTAGGTGGTCAGACTTACGTCGTTGAACTGAGACTGCTCCAGCGTGATGCCGTACTTGGCAGAGTACTGTGGTAACAGTGCGTACAGGGTAGTAACCTGAGCACCACTAAGTGTCTTGTTATTGGTGAACCACTGTTCCACTTCCGGGATCATGCTACGGAAGATGTTGGCCAACGACAGGCGACGGTAGGTCACTACCACGTTACCGATGTAAGCCGAAGACGGCTTGGACATCACGCGGATCTTGGTGTTGTGTCCGTTCGGAAGCACCGCGATCACTTCAGGGACACTGAACTCGAAGTCCGTTTCGTTGATCGCAAACGGCATCGAGGGGTTGCCCTCGTTGATCAGGTCGATCAACATTGCTTTGGCTGTTTTGCTATAGATAGCCATCATTCAAACCTTTGTGAGAGACCTGACTTACCAGTCGAGATCGTAATGGAAGTAGATTGGACCCAGCACTCCGTTAACGGAATAAGACTGTACCATTACTCGTTGGAACTTGGGGTTTGCTTCAGGAACAGCCGAGGTAGGAAGATCCACCACAGTACTGTTCGGCCAGGCCACCAAACCTGCTTTAGCACCGATACCTTGGACGATACCGAAGTCAGCCCAACGACCGTATTTCGGATCAATCAGGAGCTGGTCTTTGTACGCCGTGAAGTCGAAGTTGTAAGTGGACATCAAGCCCGACTTACGAGTACCGATGATCTTCATGTCGTGCGGGTGATTCAACAGTGCCAGCAAACGAATGTGGACTGCGGAGTCGAGAGACGGATTACCGTGAATCAACTCAATGGTAACTGCACCCACCCAGCCCAGACGTTGGTCTTTCACCACCATCTCGAACTCGTAGTGTTCTTCCAGTTGAGTGAAGACTGGGAACACCACGTTGTTGATGTCGTCGATCTCCAACCACATGCCGTAGCGTGTGTTGATCTTGGTCAGCAACGTATGGAGGTCAGTGAAGTCCAGTCCACGGAACACGGGCTCAACACCCTCGAACAGAGTGTTCAAGTCAATGCGTTCGTAGAAGACTTGCGAGGTACCGCGATAACCGTGGTTCTCGATACCAGCCACAGGCAAGCGAGTGTTACGCCCATCCGTACCAGCAAAGACCTCAGGGAGGCCCAGCAGGATGTTCTCTGGAGTTGCCTCGTAGAACATGTCCGGGTTGGCTTGGTTGATCAGATCAAAGATCTTAGTTTCAGCGCTCATCGCAACCCTCCATTAAACCGTGTCGGTGTTTTCAACCGGGTCGTTGAAGTGGAGGATCAGATCGCCAGCAATACCAGTTGCGGTAGTGTGGTCGATGTGGATGATGATGCCGTACTTGTAGTCCGGGTTGAACTTACCATTGCCTTCAGTCAGACCAGCGAAGGTAATCGAAGCACCGCCCAAGCTGTACGCACCAGGGCCCGAGAGCAACCAGGTATCGCCTGTCAGCGCAGTCAACATACCAGAGATAGTTCCAGTGATTGGATCACCGGCTTTCAACAGGCTCAACTGAGGGTGGTACTCGGTGAAGTCACGCCAGTAACTGTAGAACTGTGCGAACACCCGAGTCGGGTAATCGGTTGGGTACTTCAGACCCGGTAGTGCCGTAACGGTCAGGTAGGTCTCAAGGTTGATCTCACCTTCAGCCACCGAGACAGTAGTCTCTCCGATCCAACCAATCGAACCCGGAGCAGCAGTCAGGGTGATGGTCTTGAAGTCACCTTGGTCTTCCGCTTGGGTCAGCTCCAGGTCTTCTTCTTTGATGTTCAAACCAAAGCGAGCGTTCAGTGACGGAATAAGCTTGTGAGACGTGTCTACGTCACCCGGTGCTTTCAGAGACAACGACACGAGGGTCGCCAAGTCCTGGAGCTTCAGACGGTTGTAGAAGATGTCCACTTGCTCTTGGTAAGCCGCAGCGATGTTATTCGCCTTGATGGTTACCTTGGTGTTGTACAGAGCACTGGAGCCCTGTGGAGGCACCGCTGGGGTAGGGTTCAGGAAGTCATAGTCCTCTGGGTAGAGAACGATGTTGTTTTCCTCACCTACAACACTCAGCAGTACTTCTCGTGGATCTGGATATAAAGAAGCCATGTCAACGTTCCCGATCAGATGGTGTTATAATGGAAGTAGGCCGTACCGCTGTAACCGTTCGATTTGATACCGGTCTGTACGATCACCCGTTGGAATTCAGGGTTGGCCTTAGCGACCTGACTGGTAGCGTAGTCAGTGAGTGTCGCAGTCTCAGTAGCACCACCTGGGTTCTGAGGCCATGCTTCGATTCCGTAGAACTCAGCCAACGCATCAGCGAAGGCTTGGTGGGTATACCACTGTCCACGCCAGTTAGCCCACCACGGGATAACCCGCATGTGTTGTCTGACCAACGTGAAATCTTGACCCCACGTCAACAAGCCAGCACTACGTGACCCTTCGATGATCGGATCAGGGTGGTTCAGTTCAGAGAACTCACGCACTGTTACGAAGTCGTCCAGGATCACGATCTTACGGTTGAACAGAACGCGGGTGAAACCAGTGTACGCAACAGAGCCTGGTTTAGCACGCAGCTCTAAGGTTACTTGGTCGCCTTGACCCAGAGTGATCAGGTCAATGTTCTGGAGGTCTTTGGGAGTGAAGTTCGTACCCAAAGCTTGGTTGAGTGCTGGCAGTAACCGGTGTAGGTTAGATGCACCCAACGCTTCGAATTCTGCACGGTAAGTACCGTTGAATAACACGCCGAGATCCAGTCGGCTATACTCGATAGCTACTTGGCCATCGTAGTCTACTTGGTCAACACCACGGACGTTTACTTTGGTGTCAGCAGACGGATTGTTCAGGAGGACACTAGGCTTACCGAAGATCAAGTTCTCAGCGGTAAACGGTTTAGCAGTAGGGTTCGCGCTGGAAAGCAACTCGCGGACCATACCTTCCGGCGTCTGGATATAGTGCGGCATGTTGGCCCACTCCTAATGCTGGTAGACGAATAGTAGAGGAAACCCAGAGGGGAAAACCCTCCAGGTTTCCTCGCCGTCAGTTTATTAACGCTTACGGCCCGAACCTTTAGGCTGGCAGTTTGAATACCAGACCGTTCAGGTTCTTCTCGGTGATAGCGACGTCGAGGTCGATGTCAGCCGGTTGCAGACGCACGGTCACGTTACCACGGTAGGCGAACGAGGTGGCGCCAGCGTAGATGATGAAGTCTTCACCGTCCAGGATGTCTTCCTGCGGAGGAATGACGTGGTCGTTACGCAGGTCGGTCAGTTCCAGGTTCGAACCGTAGTTCTCGTTGAACTTGGCCAGGATGCTGGCGATGTCCACGACGCCTTCGATTTGCAGAATCGGTACGCCATCAACAGCCGCGAACTCAGCCAGGTCGATACGGTTGTAGAAAACGGTGGTGGTGCCTTTGAAGCCTTTGTTCGGAACACCGTTGATGACCAACTCGGTGTTCTTGACAGGGTTCTCACCGGTAGCCGCGATAGGCTCACCAAAGGTGATCTTGTCAGCAGCGAATTTCAGGAGAGGGTAGTCATCGTTCAACATCGCAATGACTTGGTCTTTCGACAACATACTTACGTCATAGCTTTGGGCCATGGTGGCGTTACCTTTAGTACTAAGTGAGTGGGGACGAGGAAGAATCCTTTCATCGTTCAGTACGTAAAATTGTACGCACCGTCACAGTATATGCCAGCATAAAGGGAGCCCTTGGCCCCCTCTATTATTAAGCAGGTTGTGCTGAGGCGAAACGCAGAACCAAACCAGAAAGTTCTTTGTTGGTAATTACTTTAGCCAGATCCAAACCAGCCGATTCAATCAGCAGTTCGATCTCGCCACGATACGCCAACGATTCAGCAGAGGCACGCAAAACCACCACTTCATCTTGATCGAGGTTGTCTGGCAGCTCAGTCGTCTGATCAATGTCGACCAGTTCCAGAGCAGAACCATAGAACTCGTTGAAGCCTGCGAGTAAGGAAGCATGGGTCACTGGAGTATCAACAGGGATACCGTGTGGGTCTGCAACAGTCTCGAAGTCAGCGAGGTTAATCCGGTCGTAACGAACGGTAACGTCACCTTCTTGTTTGCGGTTAGGCTTTGACTTGATCAGGATCTCGGTGTTCGCCAAGTCTTCCTGTTCTTCTGGAATCAGAGCAACCGGGAGTTCAAAGGAGATGTCATCGAGGGTTAACGTTAGTCCGTTAGCGTCGTTGATCAGGGCGAGCAGTTGCTCTGCGGATTTCATTCCAAAGTGATACATGACTGAACGCCTGTTTGTTGGTGGGAGTCAAAAGATAAGTCTTTAGACCAGATGCAGTGCGATGGTGATAGGTGCACCGATGTACAACAGGTTGCCTTCCTGAGGAGTGACAGTCACAGTACCGTCAGTAGCGTCCACAGGAATGTTCAGGTCGGAGAAGTCTACAGCCTCTTCGATGATACGTAGGGCGGCACAAACACGAGTCAGGATCACTGCTACGTCTTCACCAGTACTCACGTCTACCGAAGCAGGCGTTGGGATCTCTTGCGAGGCCAGAGTCGCACGGTCGTAGGTATAGGTCAGACTACCGATGTAGCCGTGTCCCGGAATACCAGTCAGAGTCACTTCAGTGTTGTCCGAAGTCTCACCGGTAGGATCTTGGGCAGGGCTAGCAGTCACGCGTTCTTCAGACAACAGCGTACCGTTGTGTTGGTTAACCAGCGCCAGCAGGTTGGCCAGAGGGCTGATAGTCAGGTTGATTTTCATCACAATTCCTCTAATGGAAGATGGCATAAAAGCCGGGTGTGACCCCGGCCTTTATGTTGATCACTAAACCTTAGGCTTCAGCATCGAAACCGGACAGGTCAGTGTTCGGGGTGGCGGTTGCCAGGGTCACGTCTTCCAGGCTCAGAACCACGACGCGAACGCCGGTGTACAGGAGGCTGGTCGCTTTCGCGGTCAGAGTGATGGAACCGTCGGTGGACTCATCGGCAGGTGCGGTGAACGCACTGAAGTCGAATTCGCCAGCAACCAGACCCAGCGCAGCAACGACTTTAGCAGCGGATTCTGCTTGGTCGTCATCAACCAGGGTATCAACCTTGGCAGGAGCGGTGGACGCAACAGCGTCGGTAGCAATGCTACGACGGGTGTAAGCGTAGGTCTGAGTACCGGTGTAGTCGGCAATCGCGGTGAGGGTTACTTCGGTGTTACGACCGCCAGTACCGGCAACAACGCTTGGGTTACCAACGGTAACTTGGGCATCAGTCAGTACTTGGCCGAGGTTCGCACCGTTGACCAGGTCCAGAATGTTCTGGATGGCACTTTTTGCGGCGTTGACTTTCATGGTGTACTCCGACTATCAACGAGCAGACAGTATGTCTCCTCATATTAATAGCGGGTAAAATAATACGTAAGGCCCAGCCACACTTATCGTTATAGACGGCCCTACATTCTCTGACCCTTCGCAGGAGTTACCAACGTGCTAGTTGACCACACTATTAGCCCTCTTGAAAACGTGATCGCTCAGATCAACGAAACCAACGGCACCACCTTTACCTCCGCCGACTTCGTACTGAGTGACCTGACTCAGATCGATTTCACCAGTGACATCACCGTGAAAAACTCCAGCCTGTCTGTTGAGTGCACGCTGAACAACGAGTTCTACGGTACGCAGACTCTGAACTACCGTCGACTGTATATCCAAGAGATCATCAAGTCGACCAAGTACTCGCTGCAAGCCGGTGACACTCTGGAGAAGATCATCGAACTGATCGCTACTCGTTACAAGCTGATCCCGAGCGAGATCGCTTTCGACGCAGAAGCTGACCTCAACATCCCGAACGGTGAAAGCCGTGTACTGAAACTCAGCGCCGTAGACGGTAGCTGGGTGTACCTGGGTGAAGTGGACCTCACTGTCTACAACAACCTGCCAGCCGCATAAAAGGAGAGGCCTACGGGCCTCTCCCTATGCCGTCGTTAAACGAAGTGCTCGATCAAGAACTGCTTAGCCTGTTCGAATACTTCATCAGCCGTTTGACTAGCATCGATGATGCGAATCTTACCACCGACGGATTGGTTCTCGTAACGATCGAGGAACCCTTCACGAATGGCCTGATGGTAATCCAGACCTTTCGCTTCGATACGGTCTTTCGAACGACCAGCGTTCAATTGACGTTGCATCGAAACAGCAGGATCGATGTCGAGGTAGATCACAGCGTCAGGACGGAACCCATCCAGCACCAGCTCTTCCAGTTGGAAGAACTTATCCATCGACACGCCACCATCAGTAGCCCAGCACTGCATCGTGAAGGAAGAGTCCACGAAGCGATCCGAGACTACGACCGAACCCAATTCCAACTTGGGACGAATCATCATCTCAAGGTGTTGACGACGACCACACATGAACCCGAGCAGTTCAGCCATCGGTTCTACAACCTCGTCACGTGGCTTGAGCAAGACCTCACGGATCTCCTCAGCAAACGGCGTACCACCAGGTTCACGAGTGACTACAACCTCGTTAGGGATTACCGTCCGCAACCACTCCACGATACGTTCACGCAGAGTAGTTTTACCACTGAAGTCCACGCCTTCAAGAACGAGGAAAAACGGCTTAACTGGATTTGGCATCATCTTGTTCCAGGAATAGGGTCAAGGATGTGTTCGACACATAACGACGAGCAGACATTCCGTTACCCTTCAAGTGAATGAAGTCTTGAGCTGAAGTGACTACGCCAAACTTCTCGATAGTCTCCCCACCACTTTCGTAAAGATAACGCACCGGCATCCCAGGGTAGATCAAACTACCACGGGAGTTCTCCCACAAGGTCTGTACGACTTGGCCCTTCCGCGATGAGATTCTCGACAACGCTGACATCAAGTTGCCAGAGATTCCCTCAGCCGCATTAACAACGTGGTTCAGTCCGTTCTTAGCCTCGTCAAACAACAGCTCCGTAACGTTCTTCCCTCGAGCGAGAGTAGTGACGTTACCGACTGTCTTACCGAAGTCTTCAAAGATAGCTTTCGCATCCGTCAAACGGAAACCATTACCCTCACCCATTTGAGTAGCAGAAGCACTGTCGACCGACCGAGTGGCACCAGTTGCAATGATGATCACTTGGTTAGCAGTCTGGCGGAACGTACGCTCCACCCCAGGCATCCGGTTCTCAGGGATGTTGATTACAGTCAGCCCGTTAGGCGATTCTTCAAAGCGTTGGGTATTGAACAGAGGCCATACATACCAAGAGCCTTGATGTAGATAAAAACCGATCTCCGAGTTGTAGATACCACCACACTTGTCTTGCAAGTAGTTCGGTAGTGCCATCAGTGGCGTCCCGTGAGGAACCACCACGTGTGCTCGGCGTTCAGTGTTATCCGCTGGCGCAATGTCGATGTGGTCAATGGACAATCCACGTTCCACTGGCATCTTGTTGGATTCATCCGTCAAGATAGTCGTCAACACTTCGTGAGCAGTGGTCTGCTTGAACACACCACCAGTAGCACACGAGCGTAGCCACTCTGACATGGCGTCCATCAATTGAAACTGGACTTTGGTTACGTCACCCAAGTCACCAGACTCTACGGTGTCTAGGAGTGGCGAGGCGGCCTCTTTCGAGTGGTCTCGTACGTCCATCAACACCGCAGTGTAGACCAGGGTTTCAACCGCAGCGTCAGCATCGACCGTGTCTTGTACTTCACCGATGTACTGACGTTGAATCACAGCCTTGAGGTCGCCTTTGGCTGGGTAGAGACTCTTGGTCAACGTACCCATACCAAACACAGCTTCCAAGACCACCGTATCAGCATAGTTCTCAGCGAAGTCACGCACCACGTCGATTGAGGTTACCTTGAGGGGATTGACGATCTTCCCATCCGGTAGTTGGAACCAGACCTCGTACAGGTAGTGAACAGCTTGTGCGCCACCCTGCGTGATCTTGGAGACCTCATTCATTATCGTGCTGGCTTCAATCATACACGACCTCCTCGACGATCAACTTCTCGTACAATCGCCTGAGCCATGGAGTTGTGCTCAGTAGGTACTTCCGACACCCGTTGTACTGGAGTAGCACCGTCACGACGCAAGCCACGACGAGACAACCGATCCAGACTACGGAACAGACGCGAACCACTGATCTCGTGATCCATGTGGTTACGAGCCATCGGGTAGATCTCTTTAGCGAAATCATCCAACTGTCGTAAGTCGTCGACTGGGACTTGGTCTTTCAGGTTAGGGTCTTTGGTGACCTCTTCCTGCCAGTCACTGAGGTGTTGAACGATCCATCCGTAGATCTGCTTCGACTCCTCAGAGTTTACCAGAGAGATGGGTGCACCATTGAAATAGTGCGTAGCCATCTGTGCTACCGTCAGTTGGGCTTTCACCATCGACTGGTAGGCTTGTGTGTCAATGTCCGGGTCGCCAGAACTGTACAGCCCGAACTTCTTCACGTACTCCTCAGAGTACAAGTACATCTGAGGGATCATACACTCCACGAAGTAGTGCCAGATCTTGTACGCAGCCGTATGGTGCTTTTGCTCCATCATGATCAGTAGTCTCGTAAGCCGACTTTGATAAGGATCAACAGGATTGGGACGTAGTAGAACCGTTCCAGGTTGTTCCAGTTCTTGGAGGTCTTGACCAGCTTCAACAACGCCGTCTTGTTGATGGCTTCACCAGTCATCGCACTCAGGGTCAACTGCTCGAGCTTCGACAGACCTTCGTACTCTTGCTTCCAGAAAGCTTCAGAGAGTACATAGTAGTCGCCTTTGTTCACTGGGTGAATGTCAGGCAACGCATCGATCCCTACGGGCTCCTCCGAGGCCATATGGAAGCCGTTCAGCTCCGTGTTGACCAGCACACGCCGTATGTCGTTAAAACGCGGCTGAGAGCGTAATAGGCGGCCTGGGACTAACGGGTCGTTGACACAGTACTGACCGTCCACTACGTCGAGGTTGGACTTCTCCAGAGGGAACACCACGTCCTGTACACCGCTGTAAGCGATGCCATCAAACATAGGACTCTCGAGGAACGTCATGGCGGACACCAACCCAGCTTTCTGGAAGCACAGGTTCAAGGAGTCGCCATCCAGTGCAACCAACAACGACCAGAAGTTGTTCTCTTTGTACCGACTGGAGGAGTCAGTGTTCAGAGCCCGGATCTTCATGATCGTGTTCGACACAGTGTTGTCCAGCGTCGACAGTAACGCCACCACCATGAACGGATCGTACACCACACTTTCCTGATCGGGGAGGATCAGAGTCTGGTACTCGATGTTGAAGAAGTCATGGAGGTACTGGAGCAGGATGTGTTTGTAGCCGAGGTTCAGTTGTGAGACCTGGTCAAACTCAGTGGTGCTCAGGACAGGGTTCTGACCGTAGTGAATGAAGTCACGAACAAACGTCGTGTCCTTGATCACTTTCTTGGCAAGGTCATCCCGGTACTGTGGCGTCAGGTAATCACGCAACATGTACTCGAGACCGTAGACCGTACCTTTCAGGAAAGACTTCTTCTCTGTCCGGGTAATGGTCAACACGCCTACACGACCGTCACCAATGTCAGCAAGGAATACGTCACCGTTGTTCGGGACACAACCTGCGTACAAAGTAGCGGAGCCAGTGATGATCATGTTACGGCTGGCTTCGTCTTGCGACTGTTGTAACTCACCGGTGACCTTCAGTTCCATGTGACGAATCAAACGGTACTGTTGGTAAACGGCTTTCTGGTTCAGTTGGAGATCACTGGTCTCTTGGTCGAGGTCAATGACTTGGTTGTAGTAGTCAACCGTCCAGCTTGCACCTTCCACGTGGGTGAGCAAACTGTTAGGCGGCTGATAACGACTGTCCACTACCGCATTGCGTACTTCAGGGGATACCGTGATTGGCTCGACCTTTTGTACCTTGGGTGGAACTGTAGCTTTCGAATCAAGAATCGGCACGAGTGGTCTTCCTCTTAGCAATGATGGCAGTGACCCCTACCGTAAACATCCGGCGGGTTTGGTCGATGCGTGATTTGTTGATGAGGTCTTGCAACCAGTCCCCAGGGAACACAATCCCACCAATCAATGGAGGCAGTGGTTTCTTCTTCGGGTACAGGGTGTCAATGACTTCGTAAGCGAACTCACCGTCCTTACGGATACGATCAATAGCATCCTTGGTCAGGAACCGTAAGTCGTTCACCATGGTTAAGCGCAGGTGATACAAGTTACGGGGATCAAGGTCAATGGTCGACCGCAAGTTACCGTCAGCGTCCATCACGACAGTTCCGTCTTCCATCGGTTTATCCCAACGGTACAGACAGAAGTGGAAGATCGAATGGAACAGCTTGTTGATGTACGGCCACTCTTTACGCAAGAACCGCAACGTAGCAGCACTGAACTCAAAGTCCCCCAGCTCATTCACGTTCACCAGTTCACGAGGATCGTCACCTACCCCAATCAACAGATCCAGCATACTCGAGGTACGCGGTGGAACCATCGTCGGCAACCAATCGTCAAACACAGGAATGCGATTCCCAGCCAACGGTTGTGCTTGTTGCTTGTAGAGATTGGTGAAGTAGTCGTAACCGAAACGATCGTCACTAGGACGACGGGCTTCGTGGACTAACTCGTAGACAGGTTTCGCAGGACGGAACTTGGGATCAATCAGTTGGTTGTGGATAGCCACCGGGTGATGGTAAGCAACACCTACCACCTTGTCGTATTGGAACGTGTAGTCAAAGCCACACTCCCACGGTGCACCCTCACCAGCCTTCTGACCTTTCTCTGGTTGGGCAACGAAGTCAAAGCCTCCTACAATGCCCACCTGACGCTCTGCGATAGCCATCAGGGCTTGCGTACCGGCTAGCGTCGTTAACGCTGTAGCGCGGCCTGTAATGTGGTTCTTGACCCACTCCTCCAACGTGTCACCATACCCTGCGACGGCTTCTCGCATGGTGTAGATCTCGTGGAGCATTAACGCCACTACGTCAGGCACTGGATAGTGGTAATCCAACGCATGAAGGATTTCAGCACGCCCTTGAGAGGAACGTACACGGAACTCGTCACGCCAGCGTTCTGCTTGCGTACGGTCAGGGGCTCTGTACCGGAACGTGATCTTAACTTCACACAACACGTAGATCGGCTTAACGTAGACGTCTAACTTCTGATCGTAGAAGATGAACTGTACGTTGGGTCGCTTCACCGCTGTAGTCAGGGTGCGATCCTCTAAGTACTCTTCGTCAGCTTCGATGTTCACTCGACCAGTAAACGGGAACTTGTTTTGAATCCCATTGTCGGTCACTGTGGACTGAGGCTGGAACTGTGCTTCTGGAGTCCCGAAGAACTCGAAGCCAGTATCGGCAGGGAGCCTCATGATGTCGATCAGTTGTTTCGCTACTTGGACGATGGCAGGCCGTGTTTGCGAGTTATACGTTTCTGGTAGTTCAACGACTATATTCGGCATGTCAAGACTCCAGTTAAATACCATAGGATAAAGGCTAACGGCATAGACGCCTAGGAGAGACCCTAGGCTTAGAATAAGGATGGGTACTCTGTACCCGTTAAATAGTTTCTACACAGAAAAGCCCCTAGAACATTACTAGCCTTTGGGTCATTAAATGAAGTAACAACGTAAGAAAAAACCAAAAAAAAACACCACTATACAAGCTGGTGTTTTCTGTTGACCTCTTATACCCAACCGAAACGGTTGAACAGGGAAGAGACCAGAGCGCCGCTGGTAGAAGTGTTCAGTACAGCAACACCCACGCGAGGACGACGTACCACTTCTTCGATAGGCTCTTGAGCAGGAGCAGCGTCAGCCACTTCGGCCATGGCGATAGCTTCAGCAGAAAGGTCCACAGGCTTTTGCGGTTGAGCGTTCATGCTGGACATTTCAGCGATAGCGTTACCCAGCAGGTCAGCAGCCAGGTGCGCTTCTTGATGAGTGACCGAAGGATCAGCATCGACGATCATTTGGGCAGCAGCATTCGGGTCCTGGAAGAACTCGGAGAACATGTGCTGGATGACGTCTTCTTCGTTTGGCTTCTCACCGTTGTTCAGCGCTTCCAGACCACGGCGCAGGGCGGCGATCATCATCACCCGTTGCATCTCTGTTTCAGGAACCATCATCGCGTCAGAGAAGCCACCCTCGTCTTTACCGTGGAACAGGTAAGCCTGAGCAGCTTGGTCATTGGTCTGACCATTCTCTGGGGAGAACGCCGGACCGTCTGCTTTCTTGTTCAGGAAAGCGAACTCACCATTGGTAACCACCACACGCTCAGGGCGAGCGAACAGCTTCAGCAGGTACAGCTTGTCTTCATGGATACCCATGCCGACGAACTTCTCGGTGTGGAGTACACCATTGGTTTCCAGCAGTTTGATGAAAGGAACAACGGCTTCTTGTTTCAGAGTTTTGTTAGTCATGATAATTTCCTTCTGAGGATAGAGTACTGCGACCTGAATGGTCTAACGTAGACAAGATTATTCTAGTCTATTCACCAAAGTAATATATATTTGAAATTTCTTTGATTCAAATTACAGGGGGCATAAAAGCCCACCCCGAAAGGTGGGCTTTTATTGGTACGACTTAAGAACTAGCCGAGGCTAATTACTTAGCGTCGTCGCCGCCTTTCTTCGAAGCAGCAACGCCACGGTCAACCAGAGCCAGAGCTGCACGCACGACGTTGAATTCGTGGGAGTAGAACTGGTTCACAGGACGGGTTACGTCCATGTTGACTTTACGCATGATCAGACCAGCCAGAGCTTGCTTGCCGCCTTCTTTCAGCTTGGCAGCCCAGCCGTCGACCTTACGCTCGGTAGCTTTCAGAGCTTCTTCACGAGCCTTGGACAGACCTTCCAGGGAAGCCTTCTTGCCTTCCATCTGAGCGATCAGGCCCTTGACTTCGGACAGGACGCTGGCCAGCTCAGCTTTCTTCGGAGTCGGGATCTCGGTACCAGCATCGTCGACAGCCTTGAAGCCGTAGCCTTTGACCAGGGAAGGAACGGTCAGACCCGAACGAGCGCCGTTCTCGGCGTCGCCAGTGGCGGTCATGCGGAACACTGCGTCGCCGGAGCAGACGTTGGAAACGGCAGTGATCTTCTCGAAGACCTTGTGACCTTCTTCAGCAGCTTTGCCCAGGGCAGCCTTGATTTCGTTCTCGGCAGCTTCGTTCAGCTCGGAACGGTTCAGGACTTTGTCGACCGACTGCTTGTAGAAGGTAGCAGCCATGGTCAGGACTTCGCCGTAGGTCTCGTCACCTTGTTTCTTGGTGGCTTTCAGACCATTGAGGATGTCGCCGATCTGGACCTTGCCTTTGAAGCGCAGGGTGTTGGCGTTCGGAACCTTCATCTTGCCTTTGCCGTCAGCAGACAGCTCGCTGACTTGCTTTTCCAGTGCGTCGGCACGGGACTTCAGCTTGGCAACGCCGCCGAAGATCTTGGCGAAGAAGTTCTTGACAGCCTGGATCGCCTTGGAAACGGCGTTCTTGATGGCCAGCCAGATTTTCTTCAGGGTTTCGCCAACGCCTTCCATCGAAATGGTGGTGGCAGCGGCTTGGCCAGATTGGCCACCGAAGGATTCCAGGGACGGGGTGATGCTGGAGGCGCTCAGGCCCAGGCGACGGGTGTAGCCTTGAACCGCGTGCTGCATGAACAGAGCTGCCTGAGGATTCAGACCGCCGTCTTGCATGGCCGCTTCCATGGAGACCATGATGCTTTCCAGGCCTTCGGAGATGTCGCCCAGCTCTTGGACGTCGTCGGCGCCTTGCTCGGATTCGGCGAAGGATTCGGCGGTGTCGGCGATTTCTTGTTCAACGGTTTCGTCCGGGCTGACAACCAGGTCGGTTTCGTTGAGGGTGTCATCTTCCATGGAGATGAACAGTTGACGCAGAGAAGTAGACATGCGGAGTAACTCCATAAACAGTGTTTGATGCGTAATTGCACATGTGCATAACATACACACATTCACGCGGGTTGTGATCAGACGTACTTGTTGTAAAGCGCTCTGATGTCGATTGGCTCGTCACCCTTTGAACGAGGGTTACGTGATTCGCCGAACATAATGTAAAGCGAAACTACGAGATCATTTAACCCACCAGGCTTTGACACCCAGTCAGCGATGACCTTGTTTCCTGCCACACCGACAGCATTGTAGAAGTCGCGGATCTCTTTACTGGTAGCCCTTTCCCGAAAGTCGTTACTCGGTTTAGGATTCTCAGTCAGAAGGGCCAGCCAGTTCTGTACTGACACTCGCCGACGTCCGGTTTGAATGAACTTCAGGGTGTCGAGCAGAAACTCATAATTATATCCGTACAGAAACGGATTGTTTTTCTGAGTGTTCAAGAAAAGAGCGAAGCCACCTAAGGCTAACATCCCTACGCGCAGGGCACGGCGCTGGTACGACCACCCACTCGGATCGACGGTTCGGTTGATCAGGTCATTGTAAAGTGCGTTGATGTCAGCACTCCCGCTCACACGGGTAATGTCCATACGATCAGAAGGAGCCATGAAGCCGCGTGGGTAGAGGTCACCCGAAACACGGCTAGTCATTGAACCCTTCCTCCATATCGGCGATCTTCTTGTTCAGCTTTTGCAGACGACCTTCAGTGTAGACGATCTCCTGTTCCAGCTTGGCATCAGGTTGGCCACCGTCTTTCAACATCAGCAGACGGTATTCCAGAGCACGCTTCTCTTCGACAGCGGCTTTGTAACGGTTGACCTGCCACTCAGCGATCGACATACGGATGTAGTAGATCGGGTTCAGACGCACCGGGATGATACCGAAGTGGAACGGATCGGTCTTGGTGGCGCCTACAGTGGCTTCTACTGCCGGGATGTCGTCCGGTGCTACCACCATGTCAGGGATGGCCTGGAACGAGCTTTCCATGCGACGGGTGTCGATCGACAGGATGCTGAGGCAGTACGCGAAGTTATCGCGGTTGTCCCAGATCCAACGGTCTTCAGCCTTGGACATGGCTTTCGGCAGTTTGTACGGGGAGTTGGTTTCGTCCTGCTCTTCACTCAGAGTCCACAACAACAGACGGCGAGCGTAGCGGCTGGAGAAGCTGACCACTTCCAGGTACTGGAGGATGTTGGCACGCAGGAAGCTGATGCTCGAGGAGCCAACGTCTTTAGCGAAGGCACGGTCGATCAGTTTACCCAGGACATCCATGCGCTCTTCCATCTGGGAAAGCACTTGGTACATGACGGTAACGTAGTTACCATTGGCTTTCTCGATCTTGGCGATCTTGAGGAAGTTCTTGTCGTAGTTCTGGGTGTTCTTCGCTTTCAGCTTGCTGTTGCGATAGAACTCGGAGGCTTCACGCAGCGGAGGGAGAGTGATCTCCTTCAACTCGTTACGCACCACTTGCAACTCTTCAGTCAGACGTCCTTTCTCGAACGTCGGCAACATCAGAGAGATGAATTTTTGCAGCTTCATAGTAGACCCCTGGGGTTAGATCGACGGGCTGTTGCCCAGTTGGTAGGCCTTGAGGATCTCAGCAACGTCAGGACCCTTGCCCTTGTTGGAGACAGCCAGTTCTTTCACCGACATCTCCGACGGGAGGGCGATGCTGCGGTGGTAGAACGTAACGTGTTCCCACTCAGGATCAATGACGCACAGGATCATGCAGTAGGTCTCTTTGAAGACCTTCTCACGAACACGGAAGTCCTTCAGACGACCACCGACGATACGCTCCAGTTCTTTCACGCTGTTCTGGGACATCACGATGATGTTCGAGGCAGTCGCTACGGAAGGTTGACCGGAGAAGATCGCGGAGATGCTGTTACCCTTACGACGTTTACGCATCTCGTCATAAAGGCCGGTTGGATCTTTGGCCAGGGTTTTCTTGTGAGCATCGATCAGATCTTGACACAGCAACAGGTCACGAACGAACTCGAGCTGACCAGCACGCCAGGCGTGGAAGCGCTCTTTCACGGAGATGTTCTTGCTGCCGACGCTTAAGATATGAATCAGCTCCTTAGAGCCAATGCCACTGCAAATCAGTCGGACGTTGATCGGGAAGGTTGCTTTCTGCCCGTTGGACTCGATGTGGACTTCCAACATCTTGCCGACGGAAAGGTTGGTCAACTCACCGAGGATGGAAACGGTGTCACGACCCATACCGGCGGTTGGGCCAGGAGGAGCATCGCTGTTGTCTTTGTTGTCGACAGCAGCTTTGGCCAGGTCATAAACGCTAGCACTTTCCAGGCTGGCATTCAGACGACCGAGACCGTCGCTACGACCAGGAACCGGCAGAGCGAAACGATACGCTTCAGCAGACTCCATGCTCACCATGGTAGCAACGCCGTTGGAGACGCCGTTAACAACGTTGTCAGCCACGCCGCGTTTGGGGTTCAGCTTGTCCAGCAAACGAATCACGTCAACGCTACCGACGTTCACAGACAGGGCTACCGCTTGCAGGTAGTAACCACTGAACAGCGAGGTCAGCGACTGCATGATGTCGCCAGCATAAGGCAAGCTCACGATCGACTCGTCCATCAGTACGATGGGTTCGACACGAGTCGGCTGGGTGTACTCGATCAGCGAACCGGCCTTCGCGGCCCGCATCGTGTCCGTCAATTTACTGGCCATGTTAAGGCCAGTCACAATGTCATTCATCATTACTGATAATCCCTCGAAGGTGACTTATGGCTAAAACTATTAAAGACGTGTTGAGCGTCATTCAAAAATCAGGTGGGCTAGGTGATCTCTCGCAGGCCGCGATCAATAACCTAAGGGGTATCAATCACCGAGGAGGTGGTAATCCACTGCCTATCAACAAGGATAACCAGGGCTTGACGTTCTTTACGCGCCCTAACCTGAACTTATCATACGATAATATCGCAAGTCGCCGGATTCTGACGCCTTTGCTCGATGGTGATGGTGAGGCAGCCAACACTTATCAGCGTGCGATTCGCATGACGCTCGACCCGTACCTCGGTGATCCTGCCAAGTTCAAGGATGGTGATCCTCGTCGTGGTGGTAAGATGATGGTGTGTGATCTGATTGATCAGAAGAACGCCTTCATTCCTATCCTCACTAACTGTCTGCAATCTCTGGGTGGTTGGCCAGACCTTTCAGTAGAAACCTTCACCTCGACACCTGGTAACTACCAAGAGTCGTGGGCGATGGTTGACAGTTCTTCGCGGTTCTATGAAGTGTACGAATTGAACGCTTCATTTAAGAACATCGAAGGTGACCCGATCTCCGTGCTGTTCTCGTCTTGGTTACACTATATGTCGGGAGTCTACGAGGGGTCTATGGTCCCTTACCCGAACAATCTGGTGGAACGTCGCATTGACTACCAGACTCGGATCTACCGTTTACTGCTCGATCCTTCTCGTCGTTACGTACAGAAGATCGCTGCGTGTGGTGCTGCCTTCCCACTCAACTCACCGTTGGGTAACTCGTTCAACTTCTCGAACGAAGGTGTGTACAACCAAGACAACGATCAGATCTCTATCCGCTTTAAAGCGATGGGGGCTGACTACAACGACCCGATTACTTTCCAAGAGTTCAACGCAGTGGTGCAGATCTTTAACCCTGACATGAAGGGTGACAATGCTGACCGCTCGAGGACTCTGCGTATGTTGACGCAAGAAGAACTGAAGTCGTTCAACTACGAAGGTTATCCACGCATCGACCCTGAGTCTTTTGAACTTCAGTGGTGGGTGCCGAAAGAAGTTGTCACTACCAGTGGGGCTTCTGTGAAACCTGCAATGGCGGGGGTAGACCTTTCCCCTATCACTCAACTACTGTCGAGTAACCCAGTCGTATGACACTCTCAACCGCTGAACTGATGTCCGCGATCGACGCGGTACGTTTCAACCCATCTGCGATTCACCGGTTAGCCCTGGCCGTACTTGAAGAGGTACGTAATGGCGAGCGTGTGATTGTAGACCCGACTAACCCTTTCATGTTCCTGTTGGAATCGAGTGCTGTAAACACCGCTGCGGCGATGGCAGCTAACGAAGCCAACACCCGTAAGTTGTACGGTAGCTTAGCGATCACAGATGAAGAGATTTATCTGCACATGTCTGACAAAGACTACCTCGATCGTTTCGCTAAACCATCACGGACTGAGATCACTATTCTCGTGAGCCGTGAGGAGATCTACGCCAAAGCAATCGCTACCGGCACTGGTGGTATGCGTAAGCTGGTGATCCCTCGTCACAGTGAGTTCACGGTCGCAGGTTACACCTTTACCATGCAGTACCCGATTGAACTGCGGGTCATGTCAAACGGTGGCTTGCAGATCATCCATGACGTGTCGCGTCAGTCTCCGTTGATGAGTCTGTCCTCTAACGTGGTTGATTACAAAGTCGTTAACATTGACGGTGTGATCTACCTGTTGATTCAGGCTCCCGTGTTGCAAGTAAAGGTGGACGTTCAGTATCCGAAACTGATCTCGGCAACTGCGTTCAACAAGCGTTATAACTTCAACAACAGCTTCCACTACGCTCGTGTCTACATGGCTAACAGCCAAGGCCAATGGATCGAGATGAAGACCACGCACACCGATCAGGTGTACGACCCTATGACCCCTACAGCAGTGCTGAAGGTGTTGGAAGGTCAACTCCAGGTACAGATCCCTCTGGTGTATCAATCAGCCGGTATGATCGACTCAGAGCTTCGTGTAGAGATCTATACGACTGTGGGACCACTGGATCTGATTCTGAACAACTACGAACCCGGTGTGTACACTGCTCGTTGGTTGGATCTGGATTCTGATGACAACGGCAAGTACTCAGCGCCTCTGGGTCAGCTTAACGCCATCTCGGTGTTCTCTGACTCCGTCGTAACGGGTGGTTCTGCTGCACTGTCGTTTGAAGACCTGCGTGAACGGGTAATCACCAACTCCCTCGGTGCACAACAGTTGCCGATCACTAACCAACAGGCTACGTCCAAGTTGAAGAACCTGGGCTACAACCTCGTGGCGAACATCGACCTGATTACGAACCGTCAGTTCTTGGCGACTCGTACGTTACCACCACCGACTGATGGCTCGGTGATCTCTGGTGTGGCGTCTACCGTAGCGACGTATCAAGCGTCCTTCGATGACATGAAACTCCATCCAGACGTTCGTGACAACGGTTTGCGCCTGACCATCACGCCGAAGTGTTTGTTCCAAGGCTCTAACGGTCTGTACGGCCTTGTACCGAAGGATCGAGTCAATCAGCTCCTCGCACTACGGGGTAGCGACTCCTTCCTCCCTGAGCTGGATCAGGCGAAGTATCTGGCGTCTCCGTTCTACTACGTGTGGGACATTGACGATGACCTGTTCGATTGCCGGATGTATCACCTCGATGCTCCTGAGATCGACTCCAAAGTCTTCGTTCAAGAGAACGACACCACGGGTCTGATTGTCTCCACTGCGACTCAAGGGTTGGAGAAGATCGACGAAGGTTACCGTTTGGTAATCAAGACCAAGTCCAGTGAAGAATGGAAGCTGTTGCGAGACGATCAAGTCTTCGTACAGTTGGCATTCACGGCTCAAGGGGAAACCACTCGGGCTTACTTGAATGGTACGTTGATCGGTCGGGACGTGGACACCAATGAACGGATCTACGAGTTCCTGATCCTCACCAACTACGACGTTAATAATGAAGACGGTTTGGTAATCAACAACTTCAACATCTTCGGTCAGGTTCAGAACTGTCCGGTGGCGTTGGCTGCGAAGTTTGACATCTTCTACGCAGTGTCCGATTACTACTACCTCGACATGACTAGCTCTGAAATCGACACCATTAAAGGCTCTGCGATTCTGCCTGAGTCCTCGGTGGGGCTGATCCACGAGCAATTGAACATCGAGTTGGGTCACACGCTGGACAGCTTCTGGATGAACAATCGTTCGGTCGTTAGTTCGATCGAATACTTGACTCACCCAGTGGACGTGCTGGCGCGGTACGAAGAGAACGTTTACGAACGTGATCCGGTGACCAACGTGATCAAGGTGGAGATGGACGCTCAGGGTAAACCTAAGTTCAACATCCTCCACATGGCTGGTGACCTGATCAAGAACGCTCAAGGTGAAGACGTCTACAAGCACCGTAAAGGTGATGTAGTCCTCGACGCTAACCAGAAGCCTATTCCAGCTAACCCACGTGGAATGTTGCGGCAGACGGATCTGTTCTTGATGGATGGTCTGTACTACTTCGCTACTGAATCAGCGGCTAAGGCGTACGCAGCCAGTGTTCCGAATACCATTGTGAAATGGTTGGAGGACGACATTGAGCCAATCTCGGAGAACCTGCTGGAACAAACCGAGATCTTCTTCCACCCACAGATCACCTCGGGTAACACACTCGCCGGTGTCCTGGACAACTTCGAAGTAGAACTGGAGACTGAGCAAACCTTAGTCGTAAGGTACTACATGACCGAAGCTGGGTACAAGAACGCCGAACTGCGTAAGAGTTTGGAGAAGACTGCGGTAGAGACGATCTACAGTGCCTTTGCAAGCGCCAAGGTGGTCGTTAAAGACATTGCCAACCGTATCCAGTCGGCTGCGGGTGATGACGTCATGACGGTCTCCGTAAGCGGTCTGGGCGGTGGTACTCAAGGCTACGACATTGTGACCTTGAAGGACGATTCGTCTCGTCTGGGTATTCGTAAGAAGCTGGTAGCACTGGCGGACGGTACTTACACTGTGGAAGACGCAGTAGAAGTGCTGTTCATCTTGCACGGTAACTGACGGCATAGAGAGGAGCCCGAAGGCTCCTCTCTTTATGCCCGCTACTTCTTCTTGTTCAGTTCACGAAGTTTGTCCTTCGTGTCTGTGTCGTCAGAACTAACGATGGCTGCAACCATACACGTGTTGTCGTACGAAGCAGCGCGGTGGGCCAGCTCGATGAAGTCGTTACGCATTTTCTCGCAACGAGCCACCATACCGTTGAACTTCTGCACCACGTCGAGCATCACTCGCAAGGAGGTCAGACACTTACGCAGAGCACGGTCAACATCCACACCGACGTTCTTGTTGAAAGTCATCTTCTCGACGCTCTCAACCGCTTTACCCAGAGACTCGAGGTCATCAGTAGGTTCGACCTTACGCAGCGGACACGAGTCCACTTTGTAGCCTTCCATGTCCTTGACTACTTTGTCCCCGTTGAAGGAGTTGGAGTAGGCTTGGGCAATCTGGCTCGACATGTGATCGATGATCTCACGCATGTCGTTCTGGTAGTCAACCTCTTTGGTCGGTACCCGATAGATCGGAGCGAACAGGTTACGGATCGACGGATCGTTCCGGTGGATCTCGATGTCGTTCAACGTCGACAGTACTTGACCAGCGGCCAGCGTATTGTTCGAGTTGTCCTTACGGCCTTCGCGCTTGATCACCTCAACGATCAACTTCATCTTCTTGACGATGTCGACAAAGGTTTTGTCAGCGCCAGCCAAGGTACGAGTGATCGGGCCAGCAGCGAGAACGTCCCGAAGGATTGGGTTCCACATCTTGGCCATTTCATCGTAGACCGGGTTCACACGCTCGTCACGACGAACCTTGTAATCCCGTTCGATCTCGGCAGGCATGATCTTGGCGATCTCTTTGTTCTTCTTCAGGGTTTCAGTCAGCTCTTCAGCTTTCTTACTGGCCGTAGCAGAACCGTTGTCATTCCGACGGAACAACGACACGATCCACATGATCACCTTCACGACCAGAGCAGCGAACGCAGCCAGAGCACCGCCAATCAAGGCAGCCGCTTTCAGCTCCATCGCTTCCATGGTTACGGAAAGGTTGGTGTGGGTTGGGTTTTGGGTGTAGCTGGCGAAGCGAATGTCCTGGGGCAGGTGTTGACGCACCGGGTTGACGATCTTCTGAGACACACCTTGGAAGCGGTGCATGTCACGGATCACCATCTCGATGTCACACGCCTGCGACTCCAGAGAGAGCATCAGCTCTTCTTCATCCAGCGTATCAGGAACGTCTGGCAAGCCAGCACCGGTATCAGCAGTGTTCATCTGACACCTCCCTTAAAAGACGCTGTTTTCTTTGAACGCTTCGATCACGCTTTGGTTTTGGTAAACCACTTTGTACTGCTGGGCCAACTGCACCGACACAGGGTCAGTGATGTCGCCGCACAGTACCATGTTCTTCAGCAAGGAGCTGACGCCAGGGTGGGTCGGTTCGTGTACCAGACGGTAACGAGCAATCCACAGTTTGAACACCAGGTCTTCCACGATGTCCATGTCGATCACGTGCTGTTCGTTGATCACGTTCAGCGCACGACCCAGGTTCATGCGGATGGTGTTACGGTACCAGGCTTCCGGGCTGTCTACGGCGGAGGTAGGCAGTGGTAGTTGGGTAGACAGAGCGTCTGCCACCAACAGGCTGGTGACCTTGGAGCGGTCAGCGAATTGCACTTGACCGTAATCCAGGGCGAACTGGAGAGCGGAGGCAATAGGTTTGATCTGGAGCATTGGCTGGGCCTCAGGAGTATTTCAGGTTGGTGAGTTTTTCAGCGGTCACGAACAGTTGGTTGTTCACCAGCTTCTCGAGTTCCACTTGGAAACGCAGTTGTTGGTACTGGCGACGACCCGAGGGCAGAACAGAGGTATAGAACAACTCCATCAGGCCACGCTTGTCATCGATCTTGGCGAGCAGGGCATCTACTGCGTCGATGTCATCCACCAGCGCTTTACGCTGCTGAGGCGGCAGAGTCTTGTCCTTGAGGGAAGCGACCAACTCACGCTTCATCCGTGCCAGACGAGCTTCTGGTTCGTCGTACACCTTGATCGCTGGGTTGAACAGCAGGATCAGGAAGACCAGGCCGAAAGTCGGGATGATCAGTGCGAAGAACAGGATAACCCGCACGATGGTAGCCATGACGTGGACAGCGGTGCTGAAGTAAGAAGGACCACCACCATAGTGACGGTGAATCTTGTCCAGACCGGTAGCCAGGTGACGACCAGCGCCTTGACGGACTGCGAACTGGTCAGCCAGAGCTTCAGTTGCAGTGATGTCGTAGATACCAGAGCCCAGCGAGGACTTGGCTTCGAGGACGGCTTTACGCAGAACTACGGTCTGGAAGACTTCTTTGTTGGTGCACTTAACCAGTGCTTCCGGGTCATCCAGCGAAATGTCCAGTGCCTTACAGGTCTCGTCCAGGATCTGCGTGCGTTTCAGAACGTCGTCAGATTTGAAGAACGATTGGGTAGCGGCGTGGAGAATTACGTTCGTGGTTAATGTATGACCCAAGAACTCGTAGTAGGTGAAGAGGTGACCAACTTCGTGTAGACAGATGGCTGCTTTCTCTTCGTCAGACAGCAACAGGGTGTCGACCAAGCCACGGTGGATGAACATCTGGTGGACGATCTCACTGAAGATACCGTCTACCTTACCACGGGCTAAGTCAACCGAACCCTTGATGATGTCACTGCGTTTCATCTTGATGAACTTCTTGACATCCGTGTTCTCGACGTGGGGTTTCCACCAGTCGTAGATCAGCGGGTTGTTCTTGTCGACCATCGGGGGAATGACATACGCGTTGATGTCGTTCGACTTGTCGATCTTGAAATCGACAGTCAGGCCGGTGTGACGCTTGATGATTGCCGCAACACCGACATTCGCGAGGGCCTTGCCCTCGTAGGCTTTCTCATTGCGCAGACGATGGAAGGCCAACGTCAGCTCTTTGAAAAATACATCGGATTGGACTTGAATGGCCTCGAGGCCTATGGATAGTCGTTTACTTGATAACATGTCAGCTCCATGGCATCGGGGTAGGGCTGTTAGAAAAGATGACTCATAATGATAGTCTGAGACCGGGCTTACTAAAGGAAATCACAGGTGACTGAATTGAATTACACGGAAGATGACATCAAGGGATATGAGTGTAAACATGTGGTTTATACCCGTTCCAATAATCGTGATTCCCGTGATGACGCTCTGATCATCAAGAAGGTGATTCACCTGAAGAACGGGGATCAGATTCCCACACTCGACGTAGAGGTCAACTACAAACGCGACTTCTATATTGAACGCAATCAGGACTACACGGAGAAGAAGACTCAACAGAAGCTGCGTCGTCTCCAGAAGTTCTCTTGCACCCAAACCAACCTGATGCCTTCCTTGAGTCGTGCGTTAGGTCGTGGCAAGCTACAAGGTGGTCTACGGACTGTTGCGCGTAACCCGTACATCTACGGTGCAGACATCTCGACTCCAGCTCTGCGTAAGCAAGAGTTCCGTACCCAGTATCCAGATTGCATCTCTGCGAACCGGGTAGCCGTATTCGACATCGAAACTGACGTCGTGAACGGTACGATGAAACCGATCTGTATGTCCCTGACTTTCAAGGACAAGGTTTACCTCGTCGCTGTAAAGAGCTGGTGTGGTGACATTACCGACTACGTGAAGAAGTGTCACGATGCTGCGGCTAAGTACATCGGCGACCACATGGAAGCACGGAACATCACTCTGGAAGTAGAAGTGGTGGATACTCCCGGTCAGATGGTCGTAGAAACCTTCAAGCGTGCTCACCTCTGGCAGCCTGACTTCGTTACCATCTGGAACATCAACTTCGACTTGCCAAAGTGCTTGGAGGTGTTGAAGGAAGAAGGTATCGATCCTGCTATCGTGTTCTCTGACCCTCGTGTACCGGACGAGTTCAAGTTCTTCCGTTACAAAGAAGGTAGTGCGACCAAGACGACTGCTACTGGTCGTGTTGACTCGATCCACCCTGCTGAACGTTGGCACACTGCTGAGTGTCCTGCAAGCTTCTTCCTGATCGACTCCATGTGCGTCTACAAGCGTATTCGGATGGCGAAACAGAACGAGTCTTCGTATGGCCTCGATGCGGTAATGAAGAAGAACCTGAAGAACCTGGGCAAGCTCAAGTTCACAGAAGCCGATGCCTACTCCGGTCTGCAATGGCACATCTTCATGCAAGCCAACTACAAAGTCGAATACAGCATTTATAACGTCTTCGACTGCATTGGTGTGGAACTGCTGGACGAGAAGATCAAAGACCTGCAACTGGTTATCACCACGCAATCCAAAGCGTCGGAGTACACCATCTATAACTCGCAGCCTAAGCGACTCGTAGATGACTTCTACTTCTTCTGCTTGGAACGTGGCTTCGTGGTAGCTTCGTGTTCTGACGAGATGGTTCATGAACTGGATCAGTACGTTACGGACATGAAAGGTTGGATCGTTACCCTACCGTCTCACCAGACTGTAGACAATGGTCTGAACATCATTGAAGAGATGCCAGACGTTCGTACGTATATTCGGTCGCACGTAGCTGACCTCGACATCGTATCGACGTATCCAAACGTTCAGGTGATCCTCAACATCTCGCGTGAGACTACTCGTCGTGAGCTGTACAAGATCGCTGGTGTACCTGATCGTATCCAACGGATGCAAGGGATCAACATTACAGGTGGTCACGTCAACGCGGTTGAGGTGGTGTGCGCTGTGATGAAGGCCCCAACCTTCGATCAACTGTTGGAAGACTTCGAGAAAGAGGCGGCATAAAAGCAAAAAAAAAAAGAGTGGGGGACAACCCCACTCTTTATGCCGTTACGGAATCAACCGCCTTACTACTTCCCTTACCGATGATCCGCGAAACCCCGGTATCCGTGTTATTCCTTTACGGACTGAAGAGGTTGCTTGTTTGCGGTATGTATTCAGTAGCACAAAAGACAGAATGAAGAAGTCTTCTTTCGTAGTAGCCCCGAATTCGTCAGCGATGTCCTTGACCCGATCAAACCACTCACGCTCTTCGCGAGACCGGTTCTTCCCATCAAAGCCTGGAGGACAGGGGACACTTCGAATCTTCTCTACCCACGGAAGTATGAGTTCTTCAATGGCTTTCTGTTGAACCATTTCTTCATTGGAAATCTCAGACCCAAGCGTGGCTAAGTCTTTGTGACCGAAGTTCCGATTGACGATTGGAACCCCACGGTTGGAAGCATTAGCGTCCTGGAAGTCAAGATAACCCAACGCTCTACACACCATCGTAATAGATGGCTGGAACTTGATCTGCTTGTCAGATGCCTTGCGGATCAAACCTGCTGCATCAGTGATCTCTCGTTTAGTTACAAACTGGAGCTGAGCGATCTCTGCGATGATTCCGTTGATCTCCGAACCGAATTCCGGGAGAGGCTCCGGGCCTGTCATATTGACAGACTCGAAACCTTCCTTGTGTTCTTTCAGGTTCTTTGATCGACGCTTAGCCGTGAGAGTGAGTCTGCGCAACATCACCAACCTCCTCGAACTCGATCTCGACATCTTTGAGCATCAGGCAGATGTCTTGGATGATCGGGAGCAGAGGCCGCTGTTCGTACTGTAGAGCTGGGAAGAACTTGGCCGTCTTACCACCCGGACGCAGAGAGCCAACGCAGTGAATCGCTTCCCACGAAGCCACAGGACGATTACCAGACATGTGAGTAGCCAAACCACGACCGAACCACATCGACAGCCCTTGATAGGTTGGTGCCACGTCTTTCAAGTCGCGCATCCAGACACGGATCAAGCCATTCTCATCGGCTCGAGGACGCATATCCCATTCGATGGCAGCCACATTCAGTTCTATATAGAAGAGGCCGTTGAGCTTCTTCTCGCGTTGCCAGAACTTGTAGTAGCGGTCACGCATCTCCACACCAGCCCAACGCTGGAGCTTACAGATAGAGACCATGTCTTTAGCGAAGTCACGATCCCGTTCCAACTGTTCAGCAGTCGGGTTAGGTTCTTTAACGTACAAACGCCAGTTCTCTTCAGCCAACTCACCCAAGAAGCGCAGACCGGCTTCCTGAGTCTTTGGTAGTTTAGCTTGACACATCTCCGTGCCATTGATGAACCACACCACGCAAGGATACTCACGAGGAGTCTCGGGATGGTTGTAGCCCATCCCGAAGTGTTCCATTTGCACACGTCCCCAGACATGTTCGTTTCGTACAACGTAGCCACCCCAAGGGAGTTTCTGATATTTCAGATGTGCGCTCATTTTGTTCTCCTCAGAACTAGAAATTATCGAACTTGCCTACCATCTCTTCTAGGCGTGCTCTGTACCGCTCAACATTGAACCAGTAGAAATACGGACTGTCAGCAGTACCGACTTGACCGTGGAAGTTGATGACACACGGATACTTCACATTACCATCGCCTGGAGGTCGGGCGTTAGTAGGAGTACCATAGTGTCGATGGGCTGCTTCGCGCAACCCGATCACATTGCGGACGATATAAACGCCGTAGGTTACTAGACGGTGATGCTCTTCTCTTGGCTGATCACCTACACTCATTCGCCCTGAACCTCACGGTACTGGGCCAACAGTTTGTCCTTGTAGTTCTCCAAGCACATCCAACGCACGCCCATGTCACCCCAACGATCGAAGTACGTCCACACCACACACGGGTATTTCTTCGGGTAGTTGGTTGGGTAGTCCAGAGGTTCCCCTTCCTCTTTGTGCTCACGCTTCACGAGGTCACGGTAAGCAGCTTGTGTACGACAGAGGTGTCCGCCACACATCAGTCGTTTGTAATTTGGTTTTGGATTCTCTACTGCTTTAAGTGCTGTGCTCATAATTCCTTTTACCCACAATAATTGGGATTAGAAAAAAGAAAGGGCCGGAGCCCTTTCGATTATTGTTTATACGGCTCGAGGAACTCGTGGACTCGCCCACGTGTTCTCCGAACCCATCTTCCGCAAGGTACTTGAGTGCCGGACTTAAAGCCCTGCTGTACCCGACGTGCCATTGAATCAAAGACCAGAGGCAGAGGATAATACAGCCACTGTTCTCCCACCGTCCTGCGCACTAATGTGTAATTGTACTCACGGCTTTCTTCCCCGTGGAAAATACCCCTTACACATGCCTTGACTTCATGTTCTCGTAGTGCATCGTAGATGACGACTTCCTTACCAGTCTCTTCATCGTTGAACGTCTTCTTTCGGAAGAGGACGCCTTCGATTACGTGGTGGTAAGTCTTACCGTTCTGAACTACGATGATGCGGTCGGTGGTTTCGCTCATGGGACTTGAATCCCATTCTTCTTAACCCATTCAACAACTTCGGTCTGCATCTTTTCCAGTTTCTCTGGAGGATACTTTTTCGGATCGAAGAGGATGTGGTCACCGTCCTGCAACTCGAAGTCGAAGAACGATTTGCCTGTGGCGTAGTTATAGCAGTCACCCTGATTACAATGGGTAGGCTGCATATCTTTCACCCAAGCCGGATCTTTAGCTACAGCAGGTTGAGCACCAGCGTTCGCCTGAGCAGTTGCACAGGTAACCAGCATCAATACAGCGAAAAGGCTTTTCATTGTGTCTTCCTTAAGACTATTTTTTATAAGGCTTATTGCTTTGGTGCAGCTTCTTCAACGATGATGATTCGTTGATTGTCGAAACACGCAGGCAGTCTATGTGCTGCTTTCAGTGCTTCGTACGCTTCCACAGGGATCTCAGTATCGAGAGCCGAGTAAGTGATGTAACGGAACCCGCCTTCGACCTCAACGATCTTGTTCGGGTGTGGGGACGGGTCAGTTCCTTTATGGAGCTTTTCCCGAATCCAGGTCAACGTGTTTTCCGCGTCTGCGATATTCTTGAAAAGCTGTTCCGATGTTGTTTCGCAAAGTACACGAGCCATCAACCTTTCTCCTTCACGCTAGCCGCAGCGATGTTGTTCAGGATCATGCGGTACACGACCCAGATCGAGATCACCACGAGAACCAGCAGCCATACTCGCATCAAAGCGAAGATGACTGCAATTACCCCCATACCAACTGGGGAGAAGTTTCTTACGCCCCACAATGCGATCCTCGACCACATTGTTTCTTCACCAGTTTCGATGAAGTTCTTATGGCACTTCCAAACCAGATACAGGCAGAAGTACACAATAAACAGAATTACAAAAGTCATAAGTCCTCCTTAGGACCCAAAGATCATTTGACACACTGCTGCGACACCTGCCACAACAATGAAGATAATGCACAGCATCAGCAACCCACACAGCATCATCATGCCCTCCATTGCTGGAGAGCATCCGTAGTAGTGTGGTGGTCCTAGAGGTTCGTCAGAATAATCCATAGACTCTGACGATCCAGAGTCATCGGGAGTAACGTCACTCTCATCACACTTAAAACACATACCTCACCACCTTGCCATCAGCCCGAGCAGCCACAGGAATAAGATCCGTGCGGCTCCATTGTTCTGTGACTGTTTCCGAATAGTTGTTGAGGTGTTGAGCCTCTTCAGGATTCGGTTGGTGTTTATCCAGGAATGGCAACGCGATAGCAGTCAGGATCAACGCTACTGCGAATACCACACACAGCCAACGCAGAAAAGCATTCTGTTTGGCGAGTTCCTTCTGATCCACGTTTTCCAGATTGTGAATCAGTTCTGCGTTCTTCTGAGCTTCCTTATCCATTATTGACCCACCCATACTTTGGCTTCAGTTTGTTCCAGAGTGCCGTCGGACAGAACAACAGTTTGTTTCACCAGGCACCAGCCTGCTTCACACTTGCTTGGCTCAGTCTTCAGATCTTTGGTCAAGTACGCAGCATAACCAACGGAAGCGAAGGAAGCCAGGCAGACAACAACGATAGCAGCTTTAACAAACTTATTCACAACGATTTTCCTACTCAGGAGATTAGTTTAGAGTACAGCCAACTAGATTTTTTCTAGTCTATTCACTGTAGTAATATAGATTTGAGATTTTTTTATTTGGAGTTTTACACCTATGTAGTGAATACAGGCAATGTCAACATTGCTCGCAAGGGGGTGATCCAGCCTTAGTGTGTTCTCCGAATCCTTGTATCGCTGGGAAGCGTAATTAAACGGATTCACGGCTGCCTGTGTTCGCCTGCTCCTTCGGGGGCAGGCTTTTATTCCCTAACTAACAGGAAACAGATATGTCCACCAAGATGACGATCGATTACGATGCGATCATGCAGGGGCTTACTGATGCAGTAGAAGCTCGCCGAGAATCAGCAATCTGGTGTAACGCAGAAGGCGTAACCCTGCTGAAAGATTTCCGTACCGTGGGGCTGATCGTCCCGCGTCAGTGTGGCCGCACCTATTGTGCACTGCGCCGTCTCGTGTCGAATGAGCGAGCAATGATGATCGTGGCTAACGAAGCCATCCGTGATGTCATGGCCAGCAACTACACGCACCATTGTGGTCTTGAGATGCCAGCCTACACGCAGGCTCGTATCTACACTATCAAGGAAGTGCAGAAGGCAATGAAGGCTGTACAGAATGGTCAGCAAGACATCCTAGTCGCCAACATCAACGAGATCATCGTGGATGACGCTCTGTACTTCTTCGAGAACGTCCGTCGCAACCAGTTCTACAAATGGTTACACGATCGGGCTGGTGATGAACAGATCATCTTCCTGTTAGGGTAAAAAAAAAGCAGGGGTGTGAGCCCCTGCTTTTATGCCGCCTTACGAACGGGCTTTCTTCAAAGCCGCAGTCACCAAGGCGTTCTGACTTTCCATGTCTTCTGACATGAGTTTAAGGAGGGATGGGCTGGCTTTAACCAACGAACTCATCTCCATCTCAAACTTACCATTCTTGCGGATGTGTAGTACCCCGAGCTGATAACCAAATTCGATACTGGCGATCTCAATGAAATCACCTTCATTGCAATAGCTAATGGCCAACTGCAACATCCGAGGCATCGCGGTGTCGAAGTATGCGTAACGTCGAACCATGATGACTTCTTTGGATCTGCCGCGATACATGGTAGCAATAACTCGGCGGGTAGTGTGTTTCACTTTATCTTTCTTGGCCATCTCTATTTTCCTTCTAAGGACTTAAGTTTAGTGGGGTTCTCTCCTGAGTCCCCCTGGATACCGTCTTACGACAGTTTCATGCGACGCTGTGCAACTGCCAACGTTTGTTCGTACTTGCGTGGGAACCTGACACTTTCTTTGTGCTTGACCACGATTGCTTCTTTTCTTTCAGAGTACTCGATGTGAGCAACGTGACAAACATCCGTACTGGAATGCGGGTCACGATGGATCGCCATCTGGAAAGCGTCGAACCAACCGATGTTGAAAGTCTCCAGATAAGTCTGGAAGTAGGGAGCACCCGAACCGATTGAGACCGGTAGATCTTTTGCTGCGTACTGCTTCAGGGCGAAGAGTTTCTTTTTGGGAGAGATACTAAACCGATAGACCGTACCGTCTTCGGTCACGATCAGAGCACCACCATCTGGAACGGTGGTCTTCTCCATGTCAATGGATTCAAAGACTTTGACGATGTGAGCCAAGTCCGAACCCATGGGCCAGATCTTCTTCAGGAAAATCGACATCATGGAGGAACCGGCACAGCCGTACATGGCTGCGACTTTACCATCAATGAACCGACGATCTTCAACCAGTGGTCGATGGATCACCGAGATCTTCTTGGAATCTTGTTTGCTACTGAAACCTTTGGAGCCACACTCGTTACAAGCGAAGTGCTGGGGATTGATATTGGTAGAACGTACATCGGCGTACATCGTTCTGCCGTCTGTTGCGATAGTAGTCACGCGGCTTTCCTTCTTAGGAGTTAGGTAATGTGGGGCTCCCGAAGGAACCCCGTTGGAGCTTACTTGCTTTCGAGCTGCTCACGGAACTGACTGATGATGCCAGTCTTGATCTGCTCGCGCTTCTTCACGCCCACGCCGTCGACGGTGATAAACGCTTCATTGATAGCGTTACCCAGCATCTCGATGTTGTCTTCGATGTCCGAAGCCTTCAGGCGATGGAAGTGTTTGTTGAAGATAGCCGACAGCATCGCACTGGAGCCAGCGTCGATGTAGCCTTCTTTGGTATCGAGCAGCGACTTGAGGGAGGCTGCAATCATTGCGAAGGTTTGTACGCCTTCTGGCGGTGGAGCAGGTTCGTTGGACATGCGAGTGATCGGAGGCATAGGCAAAGGAGCCACCATAGCCACGACCCAGTCGCCCAGACGGAACTGACGAGTCCAACGCAGGAACTCATTGTAGTCACCAGCGCTACCCACCACACCCAGGCTCACGGCGTCACGAGTAGGGCCTCCCACGTCAACCCAGTGGATGTCGGTGTTCAGACCAGACCAGATCAGACAGTTGCCGAACTCGAGGTTCTTTGGGCCATTGCTAGACATCTGACCTTCACGGTATTGACCCGGACGGTTTTCCATCATGATTGCCATACGAGCCGAATGAATCCGACCGTTAGGCTCTACGAAGCAGTCCACACCTTCGAACGCTTCACGAGCGTCACGGATGTCATGGATACGGTACAGAGGCTTCACCGCAGCGAACTCGAGGAGACGCACGTAGGTCGGGTTGTAGTTGCTGGAGACCAGCGCACTGAAGATCGAATCGGGAGTCTTGCGATCACCGAGGCAGCCTGTGCGGAACTGGTTGTACATCTTTTCGCTTGGGGTGACGAACTGGATCTTGTCGCCACGGGAGTAGCGCGGGTCAATGGTGAACTGACCGTTGAACTCAAAGCCCCACTCTTCACCTTCGAGGAAGAACAGTTGTACGGGTTCGTCGTGGATGGTGAACAAACCCACAGCCACTACGTTTCTGATCTCGCCAGGACGACGGGAGTCTTCAATCATTACAGTATTGCGTTCGAGGGCCAGACGATCAATTACAGGCTGCAACAGGGACATTTGACACTTCCTTCTCAGGGTACTATAGATAGATTAGCTATGTGAGATTAAACAACAGTTGTCTCTCACCTAAGTAATATACATCTGAGTTTTATTTGAATGCGGGCATAAAGGGGCCGAAGCCCCTGACGCTAATAAAGGATGATACTCACAGGTAGCGGGGTTTCCGTTAAGTACTTGTCCACCAGAGGCTTGAAGTTCTTAACGTAGTCCAGTTGTCCGTGACCACAACCTAAAGCAGGGATGCCCAGTTCGGTAATCCCCAACTCTTCGTAGCGTGCCACTAAATCCTCAAAGCCTTTAATCAGGTATTCTTCTTTGCTAGGGTTAACAAAGTGTTCCTTCGTTGGGAACAGTAGTACCTGTTGGCAAGAGCCCGGAATAGGGTAAACCACCAGCTTACCCACATCCAGCCTTTTCTCTTTCAACGCCCGCTGATAAAACTCGAGTAGTCCCGGCGTCCTGTATTTGAACGCTGCTGCCAAACCGTTGCCCAGTGTACCCCAAGTGTTGACGGGGCAAGCAACCGTTTGTAAACCACACGTGAACAGTGAACCGTCGCCTTCGAATTTTATCATTTCTTACCTGCCTGCTGCTGAGCTTGTGCCTGATTGTTTTTGAGGTCACGGATTTGTTTCTCAGTTGGGAGCAACGCACGAGCGGCGTCTTCCGAACAGATACGCAGAATCAGACGATGGTACTCACGGGGCAGGTCCAAGAATTCAACCAAGGACATGTTCCAGCGTTTACCCACCTCATTAACATTGTACTGGTAAATAGCCCGATACAGACCACCGTATTCACAGTAGTCTTCTTTGACGTGTCGAGCTACCAAAGCCAGAGGACGCGAACGATCATTGATGTGGTCAAAGACTCCGAAGTCAACATCGTAGGCATCCCTCAGAATCAACTGAGCAGTTATGTTATCGACTTTCTTGGATTGCTCCAAGAGCATCTCTAACTGCCCCTTGGTTCCGATACGATCTAGACCAAACCCAGGCATGGCTACGTGGCGCTGCGAGTGCGCGACGTCCTCTGGATGGATTTCTAGAGGGAGGTTTTTGAAAGGACTCTGTTGATGCGCTGGGAGAGAAGGTAAAAAAAAACTCTTCCTACGTCGAGAGGAATGACGTGCGGATGGAACTTCTCTTCAGTCGAGGCTTGCGGGAAGTTACAGGCCGGACAGTTGTGCTTCGGCAGACCCACCAGCGAGATGGTAGCGTCGTCGATGAACTTACCGATCTCTTCGATGAACTTGTTGCGCAGGTCGTCGTCAGACGAGAACATGCCCATCAGGCCTTCGATGGTTTCACGGTCAGTACCGATGTCAGCATCCGGTACGTCTACACCACCCACCCAGTGACCATACTGACGCATGGTGGTCAGACGACCTTGGTTGGTGATGTACTCGTCACGCTCTTGGCCTTTCAACGGAACCTGGAATGCGTCTTCCATCATCTTCACGATGCCGTCAACCCAGATGTAGCCCGAGTCTTCGTAATCTTGCAGCGATGGTACGCGCAGGGTAGTCGACACCACGTCGGACAGGGACACTACACGAGTGCCACCACGAACGTGTTCGGCTTCGTAACGCTTGATGTCTTCGTCAGACATACGAGCTTTACGTTGAGTCATGCGGCGCTGTTGCCATTCGGTCAGGGCCGAGCGGTCAGTCCAGATCAGCTTGCCGAGATCCAGCAGTTCCTTGATCAGGTTCTTGCAGGAAGCATCGACGTTGATGCACGCCTGAACGTACGGGTAGCCGTTCGGGTAGATCGCCAGAGCCAGGCCCCAGAGGATCGCCGGAATGTCGGTAACCTTGATGATCGACTTGAGGTAGTCGACGCTCAGTTCTTTGGCGTTGGTATCGAACACGTACTGGAACGCGAAGTTCAGCAGGTAGTTGTTCTGATACACGGCGGTGTTGGAGAAGATCAGACCGTTGGTCAAACGACCCAGGGTGATCTTGTCGTTGGCGATACGACGTTCCAGTTCCAGAATGGCGGACTCAGGCGGAGACTTGAAGCTCAGCCAGATACCGGTGTGCCACAGTGGAACCTGTACGATGGAACCCAGGCCGGTAGCAGCAGCCACACGCAGCATGGCACGCTCACCAGTCAGGGTAGCGCCACCAGCGTCGAACTTAGGACGCGATGCGCCCATCTTGTGGCCTTCGAACTCCAGGTATTGACGCCAGTCAGAACCTTCACGTTCCAGAGCAGCAGCCAGCGGGTTACCGCGCAGCAGAGTGTCTTGACCCAGACGCAGCTCTTGAGTCCACTGACGAGTCGCCGGATCACCCGAGGAGTTGATGTTCGGGTAGTTGTCTATCAGGGCACCTAGGTCGAAGACGTCGCCACCGAGAAGGGACAGGTGTTCGTTATCGGCAGTGAAGTCGAAACGATGCTTCTGGTTCTCAGGGACTGGCTTGGAGTGCGGCAGCTCTTGCGTAACGTGCGGGTTGGTACGTTTGGTTTCGTACTCAGCCGACTTACTGGCTTCAGGAGCAGGTGCCGGTGCAGGAGCTTGGGGCTCGTCTGCTGGCAAGGTTGGTTCAGTTGACATCTACAACTCCTAGATGCTGAGGGCCGGGGCTTGTGGCAGAGCTTCGACAGCCAGAGCTGGGTCGAAGTAGCCAGTGACTTGGAACGCCGAAGGAATCACGACCAATTGATATGACGTGATCCAATTGCTGTATTCTTCACCGATCGACATGATCGATGCAGTCAGGTCAGGCGTCAGGGTGATATTACCGTTGGTCGACTGGACCAAATCGGCGTGCTTCTTATGAATCTCGGCCAGCTTGTCGCTGTACTCACGCACGTCTTTCGACAGAACCTTGGTGGCGTCGAGCAGACCTTTCTGGTCTTGTACGGCGCGGGCAACCAGTTCTTTGTTGCGGATCAGCAGCAGGGCGTGGGAGGGACTGGTGCGCAGGGCGTTGCACTCAGCCAGCAGTTGATCCAGGCTCTGCCAGATCTCCAGACTGTGTTGCTGGCCAGCCATGAATGCTTGCAGTTGGTTGTCGGTCTTTTTGACCAGACCCTGACGAGCATCACGGGCACTTTGTAAAGAAGCGGAACGAACTCTGGACATCTGGTGAATCCTCTGTATTTGGTTATGTGCCACGATAAAGGATGGAAGAAAGGGCACCTTTTCCTATAATTGGAAGCTTGTGTATTATTTAACAGGACAGTCATAATGACAATTGATGAACTTGAGGTCTACCTCGACCAGCACGTCTCCCCTGAAGCGACAGAGTTGATGGTTGACTGTGCTCGTGTCATGTGTGAGTCCGGCTTACAAAGTCACCTCGATGACCTTGAAGATTTGATCTCGATGGAAGATCAGAAAGGTCGTGACGTGACTGTATTACAGATCCGTCAGTACTTGACGACTGCGTTGGAATCTTGCGTGAACCAGTTCGGTATTGAATTGCAGGAAGACATTGAAGTTAACCTGCGACACCTGACTGCGGTACAACGTGGCATCAACATGATGACCAACTACGAAGACGTAGAAGCTTTGGAAGCACTGTGTCTGTCTGAAGCTGGTCCAGAAGAACGTTTCGCCGACATGCTCGAGTTGTTGACCGAGTACACGTGGGCTGACTACTCTCTGTTGATCGACACGGTGAATCCTTCCCTGTTCAAACGGATTCTGGAAAACATCACCAAGCCCGATGAACTGGAAGAACACAACACCGAAGAGAACGGTATCTTGGTGCGTACCAAGTCGCTATTGCTGCAAGTACAGAACCCGTGGCTGATCGATGAGATCGAAGACGGGTGTACGTTAGGCTTGCCGACTGACGCGATGCTACTGCGCTTCCAAGCCCGTTACGAGGTGGCTCTGGCTCAGAGTCTGGAGTGGAACCGTAAGCCTGCGTTGTTGGCTGAACAGTTCCTCCTTTATATCCTGGCTTCCAACTGCCCGGATGATCAACTGCTGGCTGTCGCACAGTCAGGTGCAGAAGACGTTATCCATCACGTCCCTACCCTGTTAGCGGTTTCGCGGGCTATCCAACAACTGCTGAGTCAGGTAGAAAGTAAATGAAGACAGCAGATTACTTCTTACTGGCGTTGAACGCTGGTGCCTATAAAAAGAAGGCGTGGGTGCTTTCTGTCTTCAGTATCTTGATCGATGCTAAAGAACGTCGTGAACCGTACGAGTTGATTCGGACCGACAAGGCAATCTACTTCCGCGACCCAGTGGACTTAGACAACCTCGTGTTGATTGACGACGCTGACGTTAAGCGACCGTTACTGGGTTTCCGTGACAAGATTGCGATCACTCCCGATCTGGTTCCGAACCTACAGGCTCCGATCACCACTACGTGTGGCAACCTGTTCTTCAACTTCTATGTGCTGATCTATGCCTTGGGCAAGAAGATCCCGTACCTCGAAGGTCGTCAAACGCCTAAGGGTGTGGAAGGTCTGATCCAACCGCGTCTGACTTCTAACCCGGTCAACAACGGTGAGAACTACGACCCCAACGATCTCAACCCGATCTACGTCAGCGAGTACAAGAAGTTCAACAAGGCCATGTTCGGTCTGATGGGCTTCACACAACTGTGTGTACCGTCCGCTACGCCACGTACGATGTCCACTGACCCACGTATCCCAGAGATGCGTAACAAGCTGCTGGAGAAGTACGCAGGCCGTCTGAATGACCCTGCGGTGATCTCCCTCATCGACGCCGAGTTGATCAAGGTCGACAAGGAGTGGATGAAGAATGACCCGGACGGTGGTGATGGCTTCTACGTGAATCCGAACAAGTCTTACGACGTTGTGCGTAAGAAGGTGTTCCTGATGCACGGTGCTGAGGCTGGCTTTAAGGAAGGTACGGATGTTGACTTCATCCCGAACTCCTTGAACGAAGGCTGGGACATCGAGAAGCTCCCTTCCATGGTGAACTCCCTCCGGGAAGGTTCGTACAACCGTGGTCGAGACACTGCACTCGGTGGTGAGGCTGTGAAGTTCCTCGGTCGGGTATTCCAGAACACCGTGATCGCAGAGAAAGACTGCGGCTCGAATCTGGGTTGGCAAAAGCGGATTGACGAGGAGAACTACAAGTCCTACGTAGGTTTCTACCGTATCACTCCCCAAGGTCCTTCCCTCATGGACGAAGCCTATCTGAAAGGTCAGATCGGTAAAGAAGTCTTAATGAGAACACCCATGTTGTGTAGGACTCCCAAAACCGGCTTCTGCGAATGCTGTATGGGGGCCAATAACGCATTGAACCCGACGTCCCTCGGTTTGCTCGCTGCTGACGTAGGTTCCCAGATCATGGGTATCTTCATGGGCGCGATGCACGGTAAATCTCTGAAGACGGCAAAGTACGACTTCAAGACGTCTATCTTCTGATCCACTCCCCTCAAGGAAATTCGTAATGTCGAAGAATCAAAAACCTGCTGCTCAACAACAACAAGCCCCTCAGGAAGAGATCGTTGATGAGAACCTCGAGAACCAAATGGATGGCGCTGGCGCTGGCAATGAGTCTGGCGATGCCGACACTGCCGGAAGCGGCGAAACCGGCTCGACGGACACGTCCGGTGAACAGGACCTGGCATCCGGTGCCGACCAAGACGCCGCTCAACTCGAAGCAGCGCTTGCGCAGGCCGCAGCAGCGTCGCAGGGCGCAGTGGAAGTAACTGGTCTGGACACTGCTGAAGAGCAACCGATCAACGACGCTCCTGAAACCCCGGAAGCTCCGGCTCAACAAGACAACCCGACTGTGGCTGACGCTCCTGCCAGCGAACCAGTGGTGGTCAAGTCGGCCCGTGCTCCTTCGGTTACCCTCGAACCTGTCCTGACCAAGGCTGAGATCAAAGTGCAACAGAACAACATCACCCTGCAACTCATCGCCGACAAGCTGCAAAGCTACACCGACGTGATGGCGCCGAACAAGATGGCCAACGCCGCTACCGGCAAGGCTCAGCAAGTGGCTCTGTGGGAAACCATCGAACAAGTGCTGAAGCTGGAAGGCCCTGAGTTCATCAAAGGCTACGGCATGTTGCTGGCCTGGGTTGCCGAGAACCGTAAAGGTGCTCTGTCCGAGAAGTACATGTACCGTTACTTCGCCGAAATGTCGATGAACTCCACTGCTCGTCGCAACTTCGACCGGATGCTGAACCTGCTGTGCGCTACCTGCGATCCGGCTACCCGCCGCATGGGTCTGCAACAAGTGGACCTGGCTGCTACCTTGGCCGGTTTCCGTGACGGTGCGATCCAGCAACGTGTGACCGAGTTCTACTCGCTGTAACACGGCAAAAAAAAAGCAGCATAACGAGCGGAGGGTTTAGCCCTCCGCTCTATGCCGTCAGTGTACAGAGTAGTTGATACTGAGGTGGCCAGTGATCAGGTTTACGCGTTCACGAATCGCACGTACCTGTTCAGTCTTGAGACGCATTGCCCAGAAGATCCGACCAATCATGTCCAGCGACACTTCTTCAGGGAAGCACAGCTCTATGTTGGCCGCTAAGGCTGCCAGATAGGTCTCCTGAAGGTCGTACGTCTGAACTGTGGTCTTAGGTGCTGCTTTAACAGAACGCTCGTACAGCGTCACCTTGAGCTGCTGGTAGACCTCGGCCATAAAGAAGAACGAGAACACCAGACCCAAGCACTGTACGGTATTGGACACCCAGAGAGGGCCCATAGTCTTTACAGCAAAGCCTACGCCCAACATCAGGTCTTCACGGACTTTCTGGTCAGAGATCAGGGCATCGGTGGTGGTGTATGTACCGTAACGTTCAAACAGCGGTAAACGGGGTGACAACATCACTCGGGTGTAAGGTTCGTTAGCCACGGCCATCATAGCACCGCGTATATCGAAGGCATTGAAACGGGTCTTTAACGCGTAGTCCAGTTCCACATTGAAAGCGGAAACCACCTCATGGTGGCTGTGCAGCGGTAATCCGGCACCAGTCATGGCACTTACCTTTCAGAAGGTGTTGGCATAAAGAGTGGGGCCCGAAAGCCCCACGGTCAAATCACGTGATCAGTTGAGAACAACAAGTGAGACACAACACGACCTTGGAAAGTTTCCTTCTTACGTTCGTGGTACTCAATGTGTTTCTCAATGTCCTCGCAGACAAGGTAGTAGAACGTTGGCACAGCATCGGGCCAGATCTTGAGGATCGTATCACGCAGACGCCCCATTGCTTGCAGGTTAGCCTGACTAGAACCCAATCCATCCGTCATGTACACATGGAGCAGCTTTGGAATGTCCTGGGCCGTACCAAGTGATTTCAGGGTGGAGACGATGATGTCCGACTCAAGCATCTCATCGAAGTCATCTTCTGCTGTATACCGCATCACCTTCAGGTCGCTGTGACGTGGACGCAGGTAGTCTGCCATCAACGTACACATCTCTACCGTAGCGAAGTACATCAGGCACTTCTGCCCATCCTTCATTAACCTACGGTAGTTCTGTTGGATCAGATCAGCGTTCATCTCCAGATACGCACGCAACGAGTCTTTGTTCTTAGGCTCCATCAGAGACTGTTCGAACATGATGTGGGAATAAGACTTGCGGGCCTTATTGATCCACTTCAGACGCGTAGGTTGTCGCAACCGATACGTTAACGCTTCCACTGTCGTGTAGATTACACGCTCGCCGTTGTCGATCCGTTCGTGTTTAGGGAACATGATCTCTTTACGACGATTCAGGAAGTCATCATCACCCTCCAATGTACCGGACAGTGACAGTGCTTTCTGACAGTGCATGTACAGGTCTTGGCGATAGTTGAGGTGGTAGTCCTGGTGGACTTCGTCGATCAACCGGAAACCAATACCACAGGTCTGGTAGAAGTTAGGTGGAGTGCACCCATACCCCAAATCCAGAATCCCTTCTTGGAACTTCTCGTAATCCTTCAGGTAATTGTAGAAGGTAGTGTTGGAGCAAATGATGATCTTCGCATCCAACGCCCCTTCCTTCGCCAGATTAGTAAGCAACGAAAGCTGCGCACTACCCTGGATTACCATCAGATCACCCTTCTTTAACTTGAAGGCTGCCTCGATGTCACCAATCCACTTCTTGATGTACATGGCCTTGATGCAGATAAACACCCGCCGACCATACGCAGCAATAGCAGTCAATGCCATAAAGGTTTTACCACGCCCTGGATCGACCGTGATAATCTTGCTAACTCCAGGTTGTCCCACATATTCAATCTTGGGAACCTGATCTTCACGGGGTGTGCGCTTGTCGATTACCGTAAAGTCAGTTGCGTGACCTAGGTTCTCAATCAAGTACTCGTACTGGATAACCTCATCCCGTATCCCGTAAAGCTTAAGGTGCTGTTGCAGAGCGCTCAACTCATTCCGGTGGAAGTGGAAGAACGACCTGTCTGCGGACACCCCTACAAAGACGCGCAGCATGGCTCGTTGAAATCTGCCGTTGGGCATCCTCTCGTAACCGTACTGCGCTAAGCCCCGACAAAACTCCATCAGAGCGGACTTGACCCGAGGGCCAAAGTCCGTCACCCGGATGTGGTGACTTGCGACGGTGATCCGCAAGTCTGGCTTCGCAATGGTAGAGGTGTTTAGAGACATGCTCGACACGGCCTACCTCCTTACACACTACTTCTTCCTGGTCAAGTCCCCCATCATCAAAGCATCCAGAGGGTGGTCTGGACGATTCTTCAAAGTGAAGGTACGGATGTCTTGGAGCGTAGCCCCTTGACGTTCGTAAGCCATGGATGCAGCCAAGCTGCGGTAATCCATGTTGTCCTCGTAATAACCCACTTCACCGTTCTCACGGTCCAGTGGCAACCGGTGATCTCGACCTTCGATGCTTTCCACCATGGTGGACAGGATGATCACTTCCAGGTGCTGGATGTTCACAGAGAGCTTCGAGCTGATCAGCCCGTAGAACGCGAACAATGCTTCCTCGGTGTTCGAGTAGGCATTCGACGACTGGACGCGCGAACGTTTCCCACGCTGTTTCCCTTTGCGAGTAGGAGCTGCCTTAATGAACCGCTCGATCTCACCCATGTATTCCACCATGTTGGTGTGTTTCATCGGGAGTTTGAACAGTACATCAGTGTAGTCCCAGCCGCTCAGGTCAATGACGTAGTCACCCCGTGCAGTCAAGTCCCAACCAGTACGCTTGATGTAGATCAGCGCTTCTTCAGTCAAGTACGACAGACGCGAACCCATCGAGACCGACAGGTTAACTTTGTCTGCTGTGTCTTCTGGCCCTGGAATCTCCAAGGTGATGTCGATGATCTCAGACAGCTTCTCCAGCGGCAGTGCACGAACCGTACGGACCCGGTTAAGGTCAGGCAGGCGTGGCGCGTAATCCGCAGGGATGATCATCTTCACAGGTTGACCAGCCAAATCTGCATTCAGCTTGATCTCGTTACCAGAAGTCCCCAGTCGCAAGAACGCTGCGTCGTGTTCGTTGATTTCAAAATCGTCAACGACCGAGCTACCGTCCAAGTGTTTCGTGGACAGAACGTTCTGGGATACCAGCTCACATAGAGTGGTGGCACTTACGTGACCCAATACAGTGTGCGGAGGAATGGAGAAGGCCAGCTCACCCATGCAGGTAGAGCAAACCCCGTAGCGGTCAGGGTGACGACACTTGAGTACCGTACGGACATGGACTTCAGTACCGATCAGGAACCGTTCCGATTTCAGGATTGGTTTCAGACCTTGGTCAGTGACCCGATACTTACCTTCCAGTGCCGCGAAGTTCCCAGCAGTCACCCGCCACATCATGGTCCCAGTGGAACCACAATCCCCGTAGTGAATATGTTGTAACGTTGCACAACCCAACTGCATCTTCCGGTTAAAGTACTCGGAATCAGCTACTGGGTCTTTGGCCGCCCACAATGCTTTAGAAGCAGAACGGGATTCGATCAGTGCGTCGTACAGGTTGACCAGACCTTGGGTGTAGTTGCGCATTACCGGTTCGTGGAAGATCCGGGAGTCGATGTCAGTCAGGAAGCCCCGCAAGGAAACTACCTGCAACACCTGACCCATGCTCACCAGCTTAGACTTCACAGCCTTGCCGATGGGATTGCCGATCAGTTCGTTCTCGTCCATCAGGACGCTCTTCACAGCGCGATAGGTATCATCGATGCTGTTCTGAGTTGGCTTCGCATCGGCGTTTGCCTTTGCGATCTTCGGATGACGGATTACGTCCGTGAAGTCCGTGATACAGATACTGGCCGCGTGTTCCTCCAGTGTTGTCACGGTGCCGTTGTAGATGGCTTGCTCTACGTCGTAGATCATACCAGACCACTCTGCGTTGTCGAACGCAATGTGATTGGCATTGCAATAGTCCAGCGCAAGACTACGACCAAAGGCCATCAGGCTGTTGAACGTGTCTTTCGTCAACCGCTCAGAACCCATGTGGGACTTCTTCAGATGAGGAAGCGCCGGGTACATACGGTTGAAGATTGCACAGTACCACGAGTAGATCGTAGCTTCACGCTCTACCTCCAGATCACCGTCATCAAACACGATGATGAATTTGTCGTCAGGGAAAGTCCAGACGTCAGCTTCGGACTGTTGGTAGATGTCACGGGCAGGATAGCGATTCATTAGTCCTCCTTAGGACTGCTTCTTGTAGACAAACCGCATCCCAGCACATTCCAGGATGTGATCAACGAAGACATTGTTACGACCATTCCCCACAGGGAACTCTTTACGGTCAATGACTTCCTTAATATCGGTAGGTTTGTCTGCCCGATAGATGTTCGCTAGGATTTCCTTACCGACGGTTGGGTTGTTCGACTGGTCAATGATGTCTGCCCAGACTTCGCCACCACAAGTAGCGGCACCCAAACGTACTTCTGCTTCACCCGTCATACGCACAGGCTGAGCAGCACCAGGGTAACTGTTCTTGTCACTCTTGGTAATCTTCGCAGGAATGCCGTGGTGTTGCAGCTTAGCCGAGGAAACCCCAGACCAATCGCCACCAGTCTTTTCCAGTACGATGATGTACGCACTACCAATCAACACCGACTCTTTGGTGGTGATCTCTTTACCCGTGTAGCCGATAAACTTCACCGGACCGTAAACTGGAGGGAACTCTGCCCGCAGTTCGTCGATCATGGTTGGGTAATCAATCGGGTTGTTGTTCGGCATCCACAGATAGATCCCATCACGCAGTACAGCCATTACGTGAGGTTCACCAGCATTCGGATAATCCGGTTCCGACATCATCTGCACCATCCACGGCGAGCAGATCTCATAGAAGCGCAGCAGCTTCTTGTAAGCGATGTCGACTTTGACCGGGTCCAGCTTTTGCTGGGCCATTGGTGTAACGAAACGCAGGAGTTGCTTGGTTTCTTTCGGAACGTTGCTGCCGTCACGATTGAAACCGAACAGTTCACGCAGTTGCTTGGTCAGGCGGTCTGCCGAAGCATTGATGTAAGGCTCGTACATGCAACCCAGGTTCATCCGCTTGATAACGGAGTAAGGTTCCATGATGATGTCCGCACGGTTGCCTTCAGCATCGACAGGCATCCGGTGGGCTGGCCATACCTGACAGATAACGCCTTTGTTACCGTGACCACCAGAAACCTTGGCACCGTCAGTAGGCTGGGTGTCAAACTCAATGGTGATCTCAACACGCCAATCGTCCAGAGGCTGGCGACGGTAGGTCTTGGTAACTTGCTGACCTTGCGAGTTGGGTTTGTTGACGTAGCCCAGGGCTTCCACGATCAGGCGGTGCAGCTCAGGAGAAAGAACCAGGTTCTTCTCGTGGGACTTGCGCAGCTTGTTGTAGACGTCCAGGATTTTCTGGTAGAACTTCATGGCTGCCTGATGATACTTGTTCATCTGGCGTTCCATGCCGACTGGAGTCGGAGGATTGCGGTTGGTGTCGTCGTGATGCACCACCACGTCAACTACACGGGCCCCAGGAGTCACGTACGTCAAACGATCGTACACGTAGTCCACTTCTTGCAACGCACCCACAGACATCTCCACAGGAGCTAGGAGAGGGTCATAGGGACGAGTAGCAAACAGCAGACCGTCTTCGCGAACCAGATCACCGATGTCCGGGAATGGCTTGTAAACCCCAGGGTTGTTCTTGTCAGCATACAGGTTGAGGAACATGTGGTTCCGACCAGCCGACTCCGTGTACTTCTTGAAACCCTTGGCGGTGATCTCAGGCAGAACGTCATCTGCGATAATCACACCGTCTTCAATCACCCCCGGCAACGACAGGTACACAACGTTCAGTTCACGACCGATGTTGTAGTTCCCATCCTTATCCAAGCTAGGCGAATGTGCTACCACCGAACCTGCTGGGATGTGAGCCCCGGCAAACAGCTTGGAAGTAACTTCTTTGTTGAACTGGTACTTGAAACCAAAGTACTGGTGGTTGCAATTAAAGCGAGGGACCGACATCATCCCGATTTCGCCTGTCTCCGCATCTTCGTAGATGTATACAGTTTCTGGGTTCTCAACGATGGTATCCACACCAACCGAGAACGGGTAACGCTCAATCTCCGCGAGGATGTTCACGTTGCGGTCAAAAGTCTTGCTGAACGTGAAGCGACCAAACTCACGCTCTGTGCCGGTTTGCTGCCGACGGGGTGTTGCTCCTTTGATAACCAACGCTTGACCGTATTGTGAGTTCACCATCTGCACACGGGAAGAGCTGTTGCACCGAATGTGCGTGATCAGACTACCCTGGCCAGTGATTTCCGGGAACAGTTGATAATCTGTTGCCATCGGATCACTGTTGGTATAGTGCGGAATGGGTGTATCATTCATAAAGCGCTCCTGACAGAGGGAGTAAGATTACAAGATCAAGGCGCACGTGCCAAGTGATCACAGTAATAATATAGGTTTCAAAAGTTTTTTGATGAATGTGAGGTTTTTAAGATGGCCATGCCAATTACCCAGAAGTTAGCTGACGCTGGGGCGACGGTCTATTATGACCAAGCCTTCAGACGCGTACTGGAAACCCACATGGGTCTGTTACGCAATCTCCAGGAAACACGCTACATCGAGATCGAGAAACACCTAGCTTACAAGTACGAGTTCGATTTCTACGGACTCCTACAAGAGCTGAAGATCCCCATGAACCTCCACTGGGTCATCATGCGGGTAAACAACATGGTCGATCCCCGAGAGTTCAAGTCGACTATGGAACGCTTCCTGTTTCCTCCGGCTGAAGTCGTAGACAACATCCGAAAGCTCCATGCGACCACTGCCCAGAAACTCTAGGAAAAAAAAAGCAGGGGTGTGAGCCCCTGCTTTATGCCGCAAGTTAGATCCCGTTAGGGAACATCACTTGTTGCGGTTGAGTGCCGAACAGCGACGGCTGAGCAAACGGAGTAGCTGCTTGCTGGAAGCCGAACGGCTGTGGCGTTTGCTGAACGTAGCCACCACGGGTCATCTGCGCAGGAGCCTGGTAGGGCTGAGGTGCAGCGAACGGTTGTGGGTTGAAGCGCTGTTGCTGCTGGAGCATGGCTTGTTGTTGCTGCAACACAGGGTTGCTGCTGACCACTTTATTCCAGGAGATACCGCTACCACCGCTACCGCTAGGGGTTGGCGCTGGTGCCGGGGCAGGAGCTGCGGCTGCTGGTGGGAAGGTGTTAGGACCATTCCACGGCAGGTTCGGCTCTAGCGGCTTGGCTTCGGCTTCACGTTCCACGACCGCTTGTGCGAACTTCGCGGTGTTGACTTGCGGGTGCTGGTGGACATGCGCGGCGGCCACGGGCTTCTGAGCTGGTTCGCTCCCGTCACCCACGTCGCCTTCGTTACCTTGCAACGACGGGATCAGATCACGGAATTGTGCCAGATCGTCGATGTGGTCAGCGAAGGCCAGGTCGATGTGCAGTTCTTCTGGATTGTCCAGATGCTTACGGAACAGGTGAGTAACCTTGTTCAGCTTCTTGGCAACCTTGACGAACGCCGACAGCAGCGCGTGCAGGTTTGGTGCAGCCAGGCTACCGCTACCGAAGGAGTAGGCTTCCGGTACGTCGCAGTCAGGCAGGATGTAGTTGAACAGAGCCAGGATGGCCTTCTTGTTCTTCTGCGATGCCATGTTTACGCCGTAGGCTTTGGAGCCTTCGGATTTCAGCTCAGCGACCAGTGGGAAGTCCACGACCGCTACACGCTGGTAGCCTTTGCCTTTGTAGGTGCCACCACGCTTGATGAACAGGGAAACCATCCGGCGTTCACCGTCAATCGACAGTACGTCCAGCAGGTTCTCCAGCTTCTTCAGCGTAACGTCGTCCACGTTCGGGATCAGCGAAAGGAACTCGGTTTGGGTCGGCGACAACTTCTTGTGGTACTCGTGGTCCACGGCGATGCCCATCAGCTCAGACATCAAGCAGGTGGTCACAGTGGTAATACGAGACATCACCGCCACTTTCAGCTTACGCAGAATCGGCGACTCACCACGGATGATGGCTTCGGACATGGGGTGGAACGCGATCTGATGTTCCCAGTCGGGCTTCAACAGAATCTCGTTGGTCGGCAGCACCATGCGTTTACCTGCGCATTGTGCCGGTACTTTCTCGTTGCCGATAACGTAGCTGATCAGTGCGCTGTCATCGGCAACGAAGTTGACCGAACCAAGAATGGAACGGTACAGTTCGATGATTGTCATATGTTGCTTTCCCAAGGGGTGAAGAGGCTGGACCCGGCTTGTGGGGTCACGATCATGTTACTTTGAGGCTGGTGCTGTGCGTGTTGCATTGGCGCAGTAGACTGTACCGAATGCTTGACGTCCAGATTCCGAGCGATCTGCTCGAAGTCCTTCACCAGACCAAAGACCTGTTCCTTGTTATAGGACAGGACCGGAGCGAACAAGGCCGATGCGAAGGTAGGGTTGCAGTACTCGTACATGTGCCCCCCTTGCATACTTACGTTGATCCGGGTTTCACCGTGCATGTCAATCATGGCGGTGATGTGGAACTTGACCTGACGGTTCTGCGACAAGCTTTGCAGTACCGACGTGATCAGCCGTTGCTGGAAGGTTTGGATGTACGTGGTCATGTCGAACTTGGCGAATGCCTGATAGTTCTTCACTTGTACGTCGTACTCACCACCCAGGGTATCGTTGGTCGCGATGAACGCGATACCGGTCAACAGCAGGTCCGCCATGATGGCCGGGACTTGGATCGCCATGGCAGTAGCTGCCAAGGTTTCCATGTTCGAAGCATTCCAGTCAGCACTGGTCCCACGCTGGTGCAGCGCGTGAACGTACTTGGACTCACCGCCAGTCAAAGCTGCGACAGTGTCCAGACCTGGAGACACCCCACACAGGGCGCCGTAAGTGATGCTACCGTCTTCCCCGAAGTTCAGGGTACGGCAGATCGCGTGGAACAGTGGGTCTTCGTTGATGACCCCTTCAGCTACGTTGCCGATCGCATACTGCATCGCGTCAGGCATTGTACCCATGCCACCCATACCGTTAACCACCGAGTCACGGTAGTTCGACAGTACCTTAGCCGCGTAGTTCCCCGGCATTTCGTTGGTGAGGCTGGACTTCTTCGGCATCAGGTCAGCGAAGACCAGACGACCGTCGGAGTAGTAGTCACCACCAGTCTGCGAGGAAATCTCCAGTACCGAGAAGATGTCTTCTGGGCGAATGGACATTGCTACGCTTTCTTGGCCAGCATTGAAGCTTGGGTTGTACTCACCGAACAGCAGGTGGCTGGAATCGATCACGCTGGAACGGAACCCACCGACACCGTTGGATACGTGCTGTACCGAAACGGTCTTGTCGAAGTACAGCTTCATGTTCGGGTCGAACACTACGTTCAGGCTGTCTACACGATGGTAGCCTGGGTAGTTGGTGTAGCCAGTCACGTAAGTGATCAGGTCCGCACCCATAGCCCGGCTGTGAACTTCCATCATGAAACGCAGGCGTTGCTCACCGAAGCCGTTTGCAATCTGAACTTGGTGAGTGATGTCTGCGGATGGTTTCAGGATTTGCCCACCGATCCCCGAGAGAACACCCGCGTTGATTACTTTACCACCACGGGTAAGTTCCTGCATCATCGACAGCTTCTGCGTGTCAACGTTGTCGCCCAGGTAGAACGAGCGCAGGAACTGGTCGTTGTACGTACCGGTTGGGCAGAACAACAGTTGTTTAATCGCGAAGTTGGACATCTTTAGACCTTCTCAGTCAGTAGTTTAGATTTAAGCTGGAATACGTTCGAGGATCAAACGTGCCAACTGGTTCTTGATCTCAGCAGGAACAATCATATCGCCATTGACAATGAAGCGCTGTACTTCTGGCAACAGTTCCCGAGGGAGGTTCAAACTCCAGTACGACTTGGACATCTCAGCAACCAACAAGTTGATCGCACGGATAGCCACGTTGTTTTGACGGTCGGACTGCTGCTTACCACCCTGACGCTGGGAGTAAGGGCAACGCTCCATCAGTGCCGCTACGTGCTCTCGAGAAACACGGGCGCGGTAGTCGCCAGTACCCATCGCGTACTCTTCGTCGAAGATCACAGGCTGGGCGCTCATCAGAGCTGACAACTCTTTGAAACCCCAGTGCCACAGCAGAGCTTGGGTTACACCCATGGTCCGCAGCAGTGCTGGTTTGCTCAGGCTTGGGATAGCCCGTGCTGACAACGACTTGCTCATTACCCACTGACACAGAGTCATGTGGTGTTGCTCAATGCGCATACCCGTCATCTGAGTAACGATACCGACGAACCCGTCAACCAACTCCAGAGGAACTGTCGGATCAACCTTCCGCGCCATAGCTTGGAAGTTCTCTGTATAAACAGACAGCATGACGATGTCACCGTTGGACACCTCTTGCTTGATCTTGTAGTTCTCTGCCGAGGACATGTTGTCCTCTTCGGATTTCTCGGACTTGTTGGTTTTCGGGATGATAGCCCCGTCTTTCCAGAAGTTCCGATCCATCGAGCGCAGGCTGGTGTCGATGGTGTGGTATACGTTGGAGATCACGCTGGAGTTGTTATCCTCCACGGTCACTTCACCGATACTCACTTTACGGACAATCACCTTGGCCAACAGCCAGTCAGGTGTTTCCGTTGGGCCGAGTGCTTTGAATACCGCACCGTTCGAGATCTTCTCAGTCGATGCGTACGAGTCAATGTAGACTCGCAGACGTTCCATTGCTGGGCAGTCGTACAGCCAAGACTTACCGATCAGCGCCAGAGCGTAGTACTCTTTGAAGTTGTTCCCCACTTGGGAAACGATCACTTCGACGAATTCCCCGAAGATCGGAACCATTGGGCGATGTGCTACCGACATGATTGCCAGTTGGTAGTAATCTTCCCGCAGGTACGTTTTGTCCTGAGGTTTGTCGTCGTATTCCGACTTGGTAGTCGTTGGGATTACAATCTTCCCGGTGTACCGCAGGAATCCCGTCAACTCTTCCTGGTCAATGTGGCTGTACAACTCCTTGACCAAAGGAATCAAGCGTGCCCGCATCCGTGTCATCTCCGCAACGTTTTTGATCACGTTGTAGATTTCCACGTAGCAAGCCCAGATTGCGTCTTGCCTTTCCGACGGTAGTTGTGCAAAGAACTCGTTGATCTGCGTGAACAGATTTGGGAGGTCCTTGAAATTGTTTCGACGGTACAGAATCGAAACGCCCCAGTCCAGCGACTCATCCCCGTGCACGATACGGAGCGTAGTGAGTTCGCTAGCTTTCTCACTGATATTACTTATCTGCATACGAACTTCCTAGTGAGGTGCTGCAACTGGATGATATATACTTCAAATAACTTCGGGTCAACTTATTCGACTCTAGGTTATTGTGGGGGTTTAGACTAAAGGAAAGAGCAGGTCGTATTGACCCACCCTTTCCTTTGTCCTTTAATTACATCGGGAAGTCGTCATCACCGAAGCCGTTGTCTTGTTGACCACCGCCGCCTTGATCACGCTTCCAGCCACCGCTCTGACCACCGCCACCGCCCTGCTGGCGCTGTTGGTAACCGCCACCACCGCCGCCTTGACGCTGGCCACCACCTTGGCCGTCTTTCTTGACCGGCTCTTGGTATTCTTTCACCGCCACGGCACCCATCATGTTTTCCAGCATGTTGGCGTAGCCCTTCAGGTAGAAGTTCGACGCTTCACGCTTCTCCATCGGCTCGCCGTTGGTGCCGATCATGACGTGGTAGTTCGACGGCAGCATCGAGAACTTCAGGTACGGACGGTCTTTGGCAACGCAGGCCAGGAACAGTACGCCGTCTTTGTCACGACCAACCAGAGTAGTCGAAACCAGTTTCGGGTGGTCCGAACGCTTGCCTTCGAAGAAGGTGTGGTTCAGGTTCTGGAGTTTGAGGACTTGGTTGTCCTCCAGCTTGACCGCTTCACGCATCAGTTCGATCAGCGTGTAGAAGGTCGGCATGTCCATGGCGCCACGGATGTTGCCGTTGTTCTTGTCGTTCGGTACGTTGGTGTAAACGTCGATACGCGGGTTGTTCGACACCAACGAGATAGCCCACGAACCCGGCTTCTGCGCACCTTGTACCGGCGGGCAGGACAGACGCAGTTTGAATTCGTCCAGTGCGTTCTTCGGACGAGGTGGGGCTTGGAAGTTACCGGCCATTGTGATTCTCCAGACTTTTGTCGCTTACAAATAATGGGCAAACCCTGTAATCTAATACAGGTCGCAGTTAAAACATCGAAAGCAAGATGGCTTTGAACTGAGGATGAAGTGGCTCAGCGCTGATGTCCATTCGCATCTTGTCCAACGTCGTAGTGGGGTTCCACCGACGAGCATCAGCTAACTCGATGATCTGTTTCTTTTCCTTATTAGGAAAAGTGTTGAAGTGGACGCCGTCACCGAAGAACTGTAAGGTGACATGGTTGAATGGCATCCGCTGCAAATCTTTACCGCCTGTCAGTTTACTGTTCCAGGCAGAGGAACCTTTGATCTTGCCGGTGTGAGACTCCAGCAGTCGTAGGCGGGTGAAACTGTAACGCGAGAGCAAGTCCACAGGCATGTGGGTAATGATCAACGCATTGTCCCGAGTCTCAGGGAGTTTCAAGTCCCCAGTGACCACCATGTAGTCAAGGAACATTTCTTCCAGCTTATTCAGCAAGTTCTGCTCAAGGGCTGCGTTGAAGTGTTGCTTCTCGGTTTTCGGCTCACGATGGAAGCAGTGAGGGTACTTCTGTTTCAAGCTTTTATAAGACAGTGCGTAGGGCACTACCTTACAACGACCGTGGGTGTATTGCTGAACCGCATTGCTGATTACCTGTAACTCCGCAGTTATGGCATCCAGCAGTGGGTCAGGAAACACGTGGGTCTGGTTAGCACTTGGGATTGCACCCAAGACGTTACGGATCAGCGTACGCACGTTTATCCACAACGCATCAGAGTCGAGGATTGGTGGTTTCGCTTTATGCTCAGGGCGTTCCTCAGAAATACCGAAGGCACTCTCCAGAGCTAGGGCTGTAGCAATGGAAACGGGGACTTGCATCCCCATCTCACGACTACCCAGCACCTGATAATATTTGTCCATTCAAAAGCTCCTGAGCCTTCTGGAGCAAGTGAGGAGCTATGCCTCGATTACGAGCACGCTCCATCATCATCTCCACAACGTTCGTTCGAGTGATGGCGGCTGGGCTATAAGGGGTGATGATACGGTTCACAGCTTCCCTGTGGACTTTCTCACCGTCGTTGAACTTGGAACTGATCCAATGTAGCGGGTAGCGTTCTTTGACTTCCTTGAAGCCTAGGGCGACGGGGGAAGCTTTGTCAGCAATGACGCGAACGTGGGAGTCAATTGGCATGGTGTCAATCAACCGGTCGATCGCAGCTAACGCATCTTCTAAAGGTTGGCCTGTACAGTCAACGGACTTGTAAGGTTTACTACCCTCATTAACTACGAACGTGATGTCGTGATTTACATTGTCACGATCCACCACTACGCGGTAATGACCTTTGTCTTCCTCTTCACCATGACTCAGGCGATCGAAAGAACCCGCTGCCAGAATGTTACCGTACTGAGAACGCTTGTGGATGTGCCCACCGAATACGAAGTACTTGGTGATCCCCATGTAGCGCTCAGGGATGTGGGTTGGCACTGGAACGTGGGAAGGAAGCTGGTAGTTGAACGCACCGTGCAGAATGGTGAAGTCTACCTGTTCCAAGCCTTTCTCGTTCATTTCCTTACAAACGTCGAGCCACACGTCATCGGTATCGTGTTTCCATTCGTCAGGGACGTACAGAACATTAATGCCGAACTTCTCAATGTGCTCAATCGACAGGACTTCAACGTACTTGATGTCCGCACCAATCTCAGCGATTTCGTTCTCAGCAATGAAGTGCGCTGACTGTTTCCAGTCGTGGGAAGGAGTGCCCTCCAGAATACGCACCACAATATCCCGACGCTTGCACATCGAGAGGAAGCTGAACATCCAGCGACGAATCTCTGGAATGTTTGGATCAGGGTAATACATCAAGCGGTCGTACAAGTCACCAGCAATGATGATCATGTCCAACTCACCTGTCTCAGCGTTGTCAGGGAACGCCTTGTACAAGTTCTTGATGATGTGGCTGGTCTTGGTGTTGTGGTGCCCTAGGTGAATGTCACCCATTTCACCAATGCGCAGCTTACGCCAAGTCGAAGTCGTCTGACAGGAATCCGTCTGAGGCAAGTGGGGCGCTGACGCCGACGGTTGGAGCGGGAACGGAGCCTGGGTTAACATCTGCTGGGTCCTCAGGGATTTCTTTGATCCCGTAGTAGTCGAACACTTTACGCCATTCCATAACTTCGGCGTTTTCAAGTCGACCGGACATGATGCGGTCTTTCAGGCAGTTGTTCAAGTAACGCTGACCCAAGTTGGGCAGAACGTCATCTTTCTGGATTGCCTTGGTTACATGCTCGAACATGCTGTCACGAGGACTACGAGCCAAACCGAAGTTCACAGGGCGACCAATGGCCGGACACTTGAACAGGAAGGTGTTACCAGACCAGACAGTGATCGGGCGGAGTACCGAGTCAGACACACGCAGCCAAGGCTCAAAGGACTTTGGTGGGGTCTTGCTCAGGATTAACGGGAGAATGGTTTCACGGAACTGTGGTTCCTGAATACGCGGAAGATCTTCGTCGAATGCTCGACCCAATACTTCAAATGCTTCATTCACTCTGTCGTCGTTAGGTACCGGTTTGCTTAATGGATTCATGATATTCCTCTCACGAAAGAACCAGGGTTACATACCCTAGTCCTTTCGCATAAAGAGTTACGTTGATTGAGCGGTACTTTTATTGAGACAGTGGCTTCGGTAGACCAGCCGAAGCGTTACCCAGTTGACGCGCTTGGACTTGTTGAGTCAAGCCAGCAACCATCTGGGCCATTTGTTGCGCAGGGGTCAGGTCATTGAAGACACCCTGTTGAACCGCAGGCATTTCAGCAGTCGGCTGTGCAGCCGAGACTGGAGCCGGAGCTGGTTCGATACGGACGGAGGTCTCGTCGATCGGCTCAGCCGAGGAACGGTAGACTTCCAGGTAGAACGCCGAGTTGATCGCACCGCCAGTCTGGCGTTTGAATTCGTCGGTGATCAGGTGTTCGAGAGCGTGGTCCACTTCCAGAGCGTCGAACTGAATCGAGCCCATTTCACGACGGGTGTGAATGTGGAGTTGGCCTGGGGTTACCGGATGATCGAAGGCATCCTGGTAGACGCGATACATAGTATTATCGGTCAGGCGGGTATGGAATTGGAACACCAGTTGAGGCTGCGCAGGAGCCTCTGGTTCTGGGTAATGTGCTTCGGCGTAGGACTCGGCAACGGCCTGGCTTTGGCGCATGGTGATCAGTTGGCCCACGGCCACACCGAGGTCACGGATCGAGGACAGCACTGCATCTTCCAGCCCGGACATGCGGCCTTCGAAGGCAGCCATGCGACGCTCGAGGTCATTCAGGCGATCGCTAGGGTTGGTTGGGCGTACTGGTTGTGGAGTCTGGGACATGGTCAATTTCCGTTGTTGGCGTTGAAGATAGCGACGACCTTCGCGTTGATGGTCTGGATCTCCTTACCGACACTATAAATAGTACCGTCTTGGGTCACAGTCGCATCTACCCGTAGGTTGATTTTACCGGGGTCCTTGGGATCATCATTCAGAACCTGCACGTCGACTTGGACGGAGTCGAAGTACGGGGTGAGTAAGTTGGTCAGTTGCTTAGTGGTCTCAGACCGCAACAGACTAGCATTCTCAGCACATTCCTTGATGATGTACGGTAACGACGCAATGTGGCCGTTGTAAAGGAGACTCTGGGAGAAGTCACTTACAAAGAAATACCCAATGAGCTTGTCACACTTTTCTGAAATGTTTCCGACCCAGCCGGAAGCACTCAGGCTCGGAACCTGAACAGCCATCTGTCTACCCTCTAAGGATCAAAAAAAAAAGAGCAGACGGTAGGAATCCGAACAAAAAGAAAAGGGCCCGGAGGCCCCTTTCTCAACTGACGATCACAGCGAAGAGTTATAACGACTGGTTGGGTCGTCTTTCCCTTGGCGGATCTTCCGAACAATGTTCCCGATGGAGTCAATCAGCTCGAACTGTTCATCGAACTTCAATTCTACATCACCAGGTTCCAGTTCTTCCCAGAACGTCCAGGCTTCCCAGGCACCGTCTTCACGCTCTTGCACCACACCATTCATGAGGCGGCGGTAGTCATAGTGCGCATGACCCACGGCATTACCGTGTTTGTTCACGTACGTGTCGGAGTAACCATCCAGTTTCTGCTGGAGGAACATGTCACGAATGAACGGGTCAGCCATGATGTACCGTTGCATCACTTGTGGAGCGTGTTGCATTTGCGCGATGGAGGTCAGGGTACGGATGACGTCTGCGTCCCACATGGTTTGGACACTCCGCACAGCCGCACGAGCAGCTCGCATTGCGTTCTCACCAAAGTACTGGTCCCACTTCGCTGTAGCGGTTTGCATGAAAGCCCGACCAGTAGCAGTCAGGTTCTGGGAAAACACCGCAGCTTGATCTTGCAAGAACTGGAGCGTTTCGGGTGCTCGTGGTGCGTACGCCAACTCGTTAAAAGCTAGCGCACCTCCTTCAATGTATCGTGCCATGATAGCTCCTCTTTACATACCTTAAGGAAGGCCTGTAAGTTTAAACCAGCGAGAAGCCACGCTCTTCCAGCCACTCGGGTTGGGAGTTGGTTGCCACAATGATCATTGCGTCATGGCGCCCATCGATCAGGTACAAATCGTACTGACCATCAGTTTGCCGTATTTCAAAGGTAACATCGTACCCCTCCAACTCCTTGCGCATCTGTGCGAACTCTTCAGGAGTCTGTTTGACCAGCGAGAGATACAGCGCTGGGGTGGAGTGATGTCCTTCTTCAATCAGTTTCAGGACTTTCTCAGTATTGCTCATGGTTTCCTTTTCCTTAAAAGGGAGGGGCCGAAACCCCTCTGAGGTTATCTGCCGTGGTGAATGAAGTTCGCGATCGTAGCAATGATCGTAGACGAAAGACTCACGTGACCAGAGATTGCTCTCGGAGCACGCAGGTCCAGTACGCCGTTGCGTGGTGCCAACGGGTCCAACTTCTCCAGCGTCTTCTGATCCAGGATCACAATGCCGTTCAAGGCGTCACCGTCAAAGTCAGCGTTCATACCCGAGAGGATGTTCACAGACGGACTGATGGTGTTGATGCGAGGATCTTTCTTGATGCGGCGGATGTACAACCGTTGTGCCGACAAACGAGTCAGCGTCGGGTTACGTTGGAAGATGACCGGAATACCCTTGCGAGGGGATTCATTGATCAGCTCCTGGAACAGTTCATCCAACAAAGGATGGTAACGCAGGGTGTTCTCGTACAGGAACTTGTTGGCTTCGTTCGGGGTGAAGCCACGTTTCAACAGCTTCGCAGTCAGGTGAACCTTGAAGGTCATTACCGACAACGACCACGGCGCTTCCAGATCTTCGTAATGGTGAGGATCAGAGAGCGACGAGATAACGCCACGGAACGAGAAGTTTACTCGAGATCCGAAGATGTGCTTCCGATACCAACCAGGCTTCCCGCCCAGTTGCGTAGTAATGAAGGGAGCGTAGTACGCTACCAACATGTTTAACGCTTTGATCGTACGCAGTTCGACTTCCCGTTGCCGCAGTGGCGTAGGGGAGTTTTCGATTGCGCTGAAGGTACGCATGGCGCTTACCGCAGGAGTCATGCCAGTGTCAGCATAAGTGCCGGTGGCTGTGTTCTCCGTGATAAACGTTACCCGGCTTGGGCAGGGCAGGTACTTCGAAAAGATTTGGTTTCGGTACATCTGGATAAACAGCAGGGTGTCATCCATCTGCTGCTGGTTCTTGTTGTTCGGAAGGATCTCCCGCAAGAACAGGTTCATCAGGTTGTCGAAGTTGCGGTAGAACGCATTGATCCCGCGACCGATGCCCAGACCTTTGAGGTACTGGATAACGTTTGCCGAATCATTGTTGGGGGGAATGTAGCTTGGATTTGTAATCCAGTCCAACAAGTTCGTTCCTTTATATACGAAGATCGGCTTGAGCACATGGAATGCCCAAGGGTTGATCAGCGTATCTACACCTTTCGGGGTGGTAATCCACAGCAACGATTCCAAGGGCCGTTCCGTGACTGACATACAGGTAAACCCGCAGTTGTCACACACAACCCCGACGTTGTGTTCGAACTTGACCTTCTTACATTCACATGACGGCACGACGTCTAAGGTGTCACCCTCATAACGCGTCATGATCATTTGGTTCAGTCGTTCCCGGTCTGCCTCGGTAGTAACGTCGAAGTCGTTGATGATCACTGGAGTTGAAGTGAGGCTATGGAACAACTCATCGTGACTAACGATTTCTGCTTCTACACCCATGGGGTTCTCCTGAATTAACGGACATAAAAAGAAAAGGGGCCCGAAGGCCCCTTTCCGTTCTTTTCAACCAGCGTTACTGGCGACGACCCCAGGACCCGGTGAACGGGCTGGCGAACAGGCGCGAGTTCTGCTGCTGTTGAGAACCGTAGTTGAAGAAGTTACCGATGTTGCTACCGGCAACCAGGTGGTCGAGAGCGTAGCCACCACGTTGAATGGTAGCGGCGCCGTCGTCCAGACCTTTCGCAGGACGGATGGCCAGACCAGACTTCTCGATTGCCAGCGACAGCGCTTCCAGGAAGGTGTTGTCGAAGGACACGCGGCGGGCGAAGCCTTTCACGTGGATTTCCGAGGAGATCAGTTGCTGGAGGATAGCCTTGCGCTGAGCCAGGCGGATTTCCAGCGGCACTTGGGTATTGCGGTGAGTATCTTCCCACGCTTCGACCAGTTTCGGGTTGGTCTTGCCAGCCAGGTTCAGGATGGCAACGTAGTCGATCTCACGCAGGTCACGACGATTGCCTTCGCGATCGTAGTAGTAGCCCAGGTGGATACGGTCTTGGTCATCGTAGCAGACCGGGTTGTTCGGGTTGAACAGGGTCTGGAAGTGACCCATGGTCAGGTTGTTGGCAGCTTGCAGGATGGCCAGGTTGGCATCGGCGTCGCCGTTGGCGGCAGCGATGTAGGTCTGGTGAATCCAGGACAGCTCGCCTGCTTCTTCGATGTCGAGGCTGTAGATCAGCTTCGGCGCGATCAGCATGTTGATCAACTGACGCATGGCGTTGTTGTCGAACTCGGTAGCACGAGTGTCGAGGCGATCTGGCTTGGCTTGTGGATCGCCAGTCAGGTTCACTTCGTAGCCCAGTGCGCCCAGGTCTTTCAGGTCAACGTCGGTGCCTTTACCTTTGGCAGCGTAGTAGGTACCGGACCACTGGCCGTTACGGTTCAGGCCCAGAGCGGTAGCCAGAGCCAACAGTTGCAGCTCCATCGACACGGCATCGGTCAGGGTATCGATCGAAGTCATGACGAAACGAGGCTGGTACATCTGAGTAGCCATCGGCTGCTGCTGGAACATGCCCATTTGCAGTTGGTTCTGCTGGAAGCCAGCTTGCTGAGCAGGCTGGTACATCAGATCCACATAGCCGGTGACGCGAGTCAGCGGACGGGACTGTTGCAGGCCGAACTGCGGATCGGTCTGGGTTTGTGCCGACATGGTTACAGCGATGTCTTCACGAACTGGCAGGCCGACGATGTTTTCGCCGTGCTGACGAGTGAAGTCAACGCGAGCGATCATCTGATCGTTGGCGCCCACTTCGCCCAGGCTGAAGGGTTCTTCGGTACCGCCGAGCTTGTTGTCCATGATGGCGTAGCAAGCTTGGGTGCTGTTGTGCAGCAGGCGGTTGAAGTACGCTTCGGTAGTGGTTTCGCATTCAGCAGCGATCACTACGCAACCGGCGTCGTGTACCAGGGCATCTACGCCGAAGCTGTCGATGACGAACTTCTCGAGAACTTGCCAGTACGACTTGTTCAGGTAGATGTCCGAGCCGACGATGTCGACTTCGACTTGGCCGGTGCCAGGGATGTTGACCGAGTTCGGTTCCAGAGGAGCGCCGGAGCTTTCGACCATCAGGCTGTAAACAGCGATGTGGTTGGTGCCCTGGAACTGCTCACGGTAGCAAACCAGAATGCTGGAGTAGGTCACCGGGTTCTGGTTGTTGTCCAGTACCAGGATGTTGAAGTCCTTCTTCTGTTGCTCGGACATGATGCGACCAGCGCGGTCCTTCAGACCCTGGGAGATCAGTTGGACATCCTCGCCGGTCAGGTTACGCGGCACCGGACGGCGGTGGTTAGCGTTGATGTCGAGGACGGAACGGCCACGACTGCCGACGCGAGAGTTTTGCTGGTTCATGTTTACACCTGCGTTGAAAGGTTGTTGCTGTTGAGCTTGAGGTTGGGGTGCAGCTTGAGCCTGAGGTTGGACAGGGTCAGGCTGAGCGCCAGTATTCATTCCCGCCTGACGCATGGCATCGGCCATTGCAGTGTTGGTGGGTTGTTGGCCTTCGCCTTGACGTTTGACGGACATCTCTCGATTCCTTTTCTGTATTTGGGTGAGCACTAACACATCATGAGCATCTGCACTATTTTAATACAGTTCGCTTGATGTTCAGTAGGGTAATATGTGGGTCAGATTAGTTTCAATCCACAATCACCCCACAGGTTACTGAGATCATGCGCCCATATTTCTAAGTACCGTAGTACCCAGGTGAGAGCATTCTCCTATAACATAGTGCAGAGTATGTAAAACTTTACTTAAGACGGATGTTGCTAATGACGGAATGGACTGAGAGTCCTTTAGCCTTAGCAGCTTTACGAGCTTCCATTTCAGCGGATAGCTCCATGATCGCCTTGGAGTCGAACGGGAATTCCGTTACGGTGTGTCCACGATCATTGCTGATGCCCAGTACTACATGGCGTCCTTCCTTCTTTTTCTTGGGCTTGACAGTGACCGTCTCGGGGATTACTGATTCTGGCATCTGTCCAGTAGCACGAGCAATTTCCAGACGCAGTGCAGTTTCCCAATCCAAGAGTTCTTTGTCAGACATTTTAATACTCAACTCCACAGTTGAAAAAGATTAAATGATAGATTCTTTCTAGTCTATCACGAGGATATTATGTATTTCAAATTCCTTTGAATCAACTTTTAAGGGCCGCCCAATGTACACCCTATTTAACGAACCGATCTGGGGTACGAGTGGTGCTAGTGTTACTTTCCCCAAATACCTCCGGGCGACCCAAGGCCTGAGACAGAATCTGGAGAAGGTGGTTCAGTACAACCGTACTTATCCAAGGGCTGTGGAGAGTAACCACTTTCTGGTAAAACTCCTGACATCCCTCAACGTACCATTAAGCATGGATGTGAACATTTACCGGGACCGGGTAGAGGAAGTGGCTGAAGGCGTGAGTATGGCCTTTAACCTGACCTCTTCCTTATATAGAGGCCGAGTGTTCTCTCCAGGGATTTTATACGGGAAAGGTTCTTCCGAGATTATCATTGCCCACGCTGAAGAGTTCGACATTCGCAACATTGAGGACGAGTGGGAAGATTACCGCCCAGTGACTTTCCTGACTCACCCCAAAACCGATCTGGGGATTGACCTTCCCTTAGGTTTCCAGAACGGTAGCGAAGAAGGGCTCTCGGTCATTCTGGTAAACATCCCGATGCTGGCTTGCCAATACCGGATGTGGCGTATCCGTGAATGGCGTGAGAACAATGAGGCACAGCGCACCAAGATGCAGTTCGTGTCTTCCTACCCGCTGACCAACGCTCTGTACTCCCAACTGGACATCGCTGTCCTGAACCGGTTCCAACACATCTACCGGGGAGAGCCTCGGGGTGTGAGCATGATGCGTAAGCCGTACACGCTGACTCGCTGGGAACAGGAACTGGACATTGGTTTAGACCAGTACGTGGATGACTTGCAGAAACGCAACTTCACCTTCGACCACTTCCTGAGTTACATCAAGGGTGTGTCTAGCTGGACGATGCGTGACGTAATTCGGATTCCAGCCATGGTGCCGACTCGTCAGGTTACCTGGGCTTTGGCTTTGGCCCGAGCTGAACTGACAGACTTCCTGCTGGACTGGAACATCGAGTGTGAGGTTAAGGCTAACAAAGCTTATTGCAACACGATTCAACTGGAAACTTCCAGGCTGCTCAATGACAGTATCATCAAGTCGATGTTACCGTTAAGCGCACAAAAGCCTTGGGACGATCTATTACGCATGATCATCGCCAAGGCAAAAAGCGTCCGCTAGGGAAACAGGGAGGGGCTCGCGCCTCTCCCTGTTTCTCCTTATGCCGCCACAGACGCTGGAACAAAGTCCGAAACCAACTTGGTATTGTTGTCGTTGGACAAGAACACGCCAAGGGATTCCAAAATCAAATAGAACGGTCGGACAGTCGAATACACGAGCTTACGAATGTTCATTGCGGACAGTACTTCTGTTGGCAGACCCACTTGCTCCACGACATCCTTCGGCAACAACAAAGTCGTTGCGTTAGTCTTGTCACGGTAGGTATCCAACAATTGCTGCTTGATGTTCAGATCAGTGATGCCTTCGATCCACGCACCCAGAGCAGTTTTGTTCGGCAGGTCCAAGGAAACCTTGATTGCCGCGTACGGTGGTTTTGGAGCTTCACCGTATTTGCCGCTGAACACACGTTCCCACAACAGGTAGTGCTGGTAAGGAGATTGAGCCGGGTTCACGTATGCACCTGGATCTTTTACCGAAGCACGAGCCAAGTACAGGGATTCCCCACGCATAACCGACGCGACAATGCCGTGTTCGATGTCTGCGACTTTCTGCATGATCTCAGTGATGCGGATCTTCTTACCTTCCATCACGCTATCCATTACCCCACACATGGTGGCCGTAACTTCCTTCATGATGTTTGGAGGACAGTTCGAGTCTTTGAGGTAAACCCCTTTGATCTCTTCCTCCAGCTCGGTAAACACGTTACCTTCTTTCGCCGCCTTGTAAGCGTAGTAGTGCTTCGCCATGGAGGTCAGCGAGAAGACCGAGAAAGCAAACTCGTTCTTCATGGCCAGTACGTTGAGTTTCTCAGGGACTACACCCAGAGTTGTCGACAGCATAGCCAGTACGTGAATGATCGACTGAGTAGCCAGGTAAACCATGGTGTAGTCTACGGCAAACGACTCAGGACTGAAGTCCACCTTACCGGTGTACCACTCAACCCAGTTCTGCACGGTGAAGATCGTGGAGTCTGTGTCGGAGGTAATAGCTACCTGACGAACCGAATCCCGAATCCATGCAATAGAAGCAGGCATGTTGTCAGTGACCCAGAACGCTTTGATCAACCACTGGTAATCGTTCAGTACCGAGTGGATGTTCTTGACCGTAGCGCCGATCAGGCAGTAGTTCTCAGGCTTTTGTTCCAGCAGCTTGCCCAACCCCAGGCCCGACAGTTCATCGGAGCACAGGAGGCTTACGAATGCCTTCAGGTCGTTGTCCATACCTTTGATGTAGGACTTGGCTTCTTCCAGCTCAATCGGCACGCTAGCCTTCTGAGACAGACGCGCCATAAAGACACGCATCGGACCATCGTTGTACTTCGCCAGATGCCACATGTCGCCCACGTAAGCAAACGCCGCACGCTCGTGATCGTTCAGACCTTCCACCAGTGCCCGGATCTCGTCCATCTGACGACGGTTAGTCCAGTAGTGTTGTGTCGAGTACGCAATGAGCTGCATGGTCTCGTCTACGGTTGGAGCACGGAATCCGTAGAGATCCATAGCCTTAGCGATCAAGTCGTAATCAACGTGACCGATAATGCTGACGATGTTTGCCTTCACTACGTCAGGTGCCCAGTAGTGACGGTTACCTGCGAGGAACTTCTCGTTGTTAGCGTTACCCAACGAAGTAGCTACTCGGCAAGTAGAAGTCAGACTGGAGTGTGCTGACTTGTTGTGGAGGATTGTGGAAGCCGACGCTTGACCACCGGACAGACTGTTGTTTGCAATCTTGTACGTGGTCTGTTCGTTTTCCTTGAGGTCTTCCAGCTCTTCCATGGTTGCCGCTTGGCGGTTCATGAATCGAGCTTGTACAGTGTCACCAGATGCGAGGAATGCTTCAGCCTTCAGCTTGAATTCCTGTGCGGCCATCTTGGCTTCCAAACCTTCGTGCTTCACCTTACCACGACCGACGATGTTACCGGTGATGTATTCGGAGAGCAGAGAAGGAATGACGTCAGGGTGTTCGTAGACAGTCAGGCTTGGCGCAAACAACCAGCGCTGTTCCAGAATGTCCTTGAGGTACTGGGTGAAGGTGGTCTCGTATTGAGCCCGGTCTCCATTCTTCCCACGGTTCAGGCAGAGTAAAGTAGGATCGGTGATTTCGAACTTACCACCCGGACCAGTTACCCGGAGAACGTAAGCCTTACAGTCCTCTACGGGTTTCCCGGTACGACGGCTCAGAAAGAGGGCCATGTCCCGACGATAGTTACCCAATACGTCTAAGTCGCGTTTATACGCAGACGCTGGTTTAACAAAATGGTTTTCCATTGTTGCTCCTAAAGCTGTTGGCCTTTCATTCTATTGTGCACTCATAGATTTAATTACTGTCGGCATAAAAGGGAGGTTGCCCTCCCCTCTATTATTCAGCCTGTTGCTCAGCGGCTTCTGGTACGTGCTTGATGGTCCACGCTTCGAAGAGCTTACCAATGGCAGCTTGTTCTTCTTCGGTACGTTTGGCCGGTTGGTTCAGGATCGACTCAACCAACTCCATCGGGAACGCTGGAATCTCTTCCAGTACACCCTTGACTTCCAGATCCAGTTTGATCCACGGATGCTGTTGGCCGTCTTGGGTGGTGTAGCAGTCCACTTCCCATTTCAGGTCGGTGCCTTCGATCGGGAAGATATAGCGGACTTTGTTCAGCCCTTTGTCGGCGAACTCTTTGAAGATCTCAAAGTAGTCCTTGGTGCAGACTTGTTCGACTTCGGCTTTACCCAGTTCCCCAGGGCGCTTGGCTTTCACGCAAGCATGGTAAGTCTTGTCGTCGATACCACGAACGCGGCACTGAGCAAAGCGACCTTCCCCTTTGTCCCGGTAGGATTCCCATTGTTCCTGCTTTTCTTTAGCAGAAGCTTGGGCTTGCCAATCGAAGTTCTCCACCCGTCCGAAGAAGGTGTATTCGATTTCCTGCTGGACTTCGCCGTTGGCGTCATCCTCAAGCGATATGCTCAAACGGCGCAGTAGCATAAAAAACTCCAAATAGGCAAAAAAAAAAGAATAGGGGGCCGAAGCCCCTTATCCTTCCCTTCCGTAAGCTACCAACGGCCCGTGTTGGTTTCCTACGTTGACACAGCCCAATGCGTCATACATTAGCTGCGTGTGTATTCAGTTACTACTGGTGGACAGTTCCACATGGTTGTAACCGGCGGAGGCCAGTACTGCCAGGATGTCCTCGTAGTCGTCCGGGGAGACCTGAGAAATCTTGGCAGTGATGGTGTTGAAGTTCAGCGACACGATGGTGGACTCACGAATCCAAGGCAAGCCCAGGATTTCGAATTCGCCAGACGGGTGCTGAATACGGACGTACAGGTACGCCGTAGGATCATCCGGTGTTCCTATCGGTAGGGAGTTGTACACGTTGACGTGCTTCTCTTCTACCGACAGACCCAACGCTCGGGCAGTGGTGTCATCAATGATGCCCAGTACCTTTACGTTCTTATAGCTCGAGGGCAGTACCGCAGTCGGATATACCGAGAACGATACTGTATCCTTGGCCTTTAACTTCTCTTGCGTAGCCATGAAAGCTCATGCTCCCTATATTCCACGAACACTAAACCCGACGCGTTCATGATTCTGATGGATGTAACCGGACCACGAACCATGCGGCGCCAGAAGAGTTCTTCGCGGGCTTGCTCCACGGTTTCCCAGAAGTACTGGAAGGTTTCGTGGTCAAACTCAGGAATCTCGAGGGAGAAAGGATCGAGCACTCCAAGAACTACACTGGCGAGCACATCGAAGTCTGGGCACTCTTGCGATTCCTCTGGGACGTCCTCGAAAGGAAGATCCATAGCAACCGTAGCACACAGATCACGATATTGTCTCATGGCCTCTTCTAGGCTCTTCGATACAAAGACAACTCGACCCACGATAACCCTTCCTTATACGCGCTCCACAAGGATCGTGTGGCTCACGATGTTCTGCAAACGGTAATGTAACATGTTCGCACTGTCATATAGTTTCATCTGGAGGAAACAAGTCCGAAGGTTTTCAGCCAACTCTCGGATAGCTCGGGCCAGAATGATTCCGTCTTCGCTCAGTCCACCGTTGTTGCGGGTGAACATGGCTTCAGCACAGTACGCTGCAATGTCGCTCATGTTATTACCGTCACGAAGATGATTAATTACATCAGCAACGATTTTGTTCAAGTCGTAATCGGCAACAGTCATCATGGCGGCTGTCGATCGGAACTGCCTTAACATAGCAGCACTGTTTAATGCGTAGTTAGTCATAGCCTTTCCATCCAAGGTGGGGCTCTGGCCCCGTTAGCTGAAGGTGTTGATCAAGATGTTTCTTCCGACCCATTGAGCAATCCCGTGGTAGCCAAGGTTAGGCTGCGGGACATATTGGTTAACCATCTGTTGTATCCGCCCGTGGAGTTCCTGAGCGAGACAAGTCAGTTGATGGATGGTGATTGCCTCATCGTCGGTCATTTCCATCTGAGGATTCGCACGATGAGCTATGAAGTAATCTGACATGACGGACATAGCCGACCAGGTAAAACCTGGCCGATTATTGAACGAGAGGTTCAGATTAGATACATCGAAGGATAGATGCACCAGATCCATCAGGCTGAGTTTGTGCTCAGCCAGAAATGGGGACAGGTGTTCGTACTCCTTGATGATCCGCTCCACAGGTACAAGGATTTTTGGATTTTGCACGATGATAAAGCCTCTCATTACACACCTATCGTTAGATGCTATTGAGTTCGATTCCATACCCGCGATGGAAGAGTCGCATGTCAAACGACCCGAAGTCTATCCGTTTCAGGTAACGGGCGATCACTTGCTGGACTCGGATGTAGTCAGCCTCGTAGGCTATCATCGGAATCTGGCTGCGCATGAATCGCTCGTACTCATGGTTGGTCAAGTTCTGGATCAGGAAGTCATCCATGGAGCACACCACACTGGCGTCGTAATCGTAAGGATCACGGGTCAGCTCTCCGTAGATAACGTTCTGGATGAAGTCTTCACGACTCAGTCCCAGTAATGCCAACACATTGGCTGAGATCACTGGGAGTGTGTCATCAGGAATATAAATCCTCATGGTAATTCCTAGATGTCGAGTAAGTCGCCTTTAACGCCAAGATGCCTACGGAGCGATTCTGGGTACCAATCCCCATTATCCACACCAGCTTGCACCTCCTGTCTCAAACGATCCATAGGCGTGCCCTCAGGGCGGCAACGAGCCAATTGATAGATCACGATGTCACTGCGTTTGGTCATTTCGAAATGCCACGACCAATCATCAGAGTTCACCTGGATCATTCGCCAGATATAACGCTTGATCGAGTCCACGGCTTCATCAACCATGTCCTCTGCCTCACTCACAGGAATGCGTTCGTCGTACTCCATGATCTGTCTTACGATCTGGGAGCTGGCCGACATCACGTTACCGTAGAAACAGTTCTCAGCAATGTGAGCTACCATCCCTGCGAGGTTGAGGTATTTCGATTTGTTTCCCAGCCACTGTTGCAGCCGCATCTCCAGTTGTTTAATTACTGGAGTTCCAGGGATGACAAAGGTGGCCATTAGTGTTACTCCAATCCCAAACTCTGTAGTCACCTTTACGCTCCAAGATAACGTTTTCCCCGAGAGGTTTGATGAGACACACGTCCCACGTGTTGGTGTTCCTGAAATAGTTCCCCAGGATCTGGTTAATGTGGCAACAGATCGGGTCGCTAACTTCATCTCGCAACATAGCTTTAAATTGCGGATGTAGATATTCATCGTTGGGGAAGAGACGAGCCTTCGCACCAGCAATGTAACCGTCTTCCAGGAACTCCTTCGGGTAAGGCCCAAACTCTCGAGTCAGTTTGCGATTGTTGCGTTCGTACTCGTACCACAAGAACCACTGGCGCAGTTCTTTGAAGAAGTATGCCCGAGCCAGCAAGCGACACTTGTTCATCGTGGCTTCTGGGATCAGGTGAGGTACACCGACCTCCAGGTAGAAGTTGTCCAGCCTGTACTTCAGTTGTAGCGCTACTGCATCTAGGGGAAACAAGAAGTTCATGGCTCTTCCTAACTACTTAAATACAGTCCTGTTGGGCGAATGTCTATTCGAAGTTCACCCTCAGGAACATGGTGGTAGCCCTGCGAGGTTATCAGCTTGAACAATCTACTACGGAGTATGTTACTCCGATCAATCTGGTGGATCACTCTCAGTATCGGTGGAGGCACCGGTACGTCTACGCTGAGTAATGTGCAGGTCTCGATGCAGTCGGCTACCCACGCACGTTCCACCTCATTGACAGTTGTCATGAAATCACAACCAGCGAACTGGTCACGAATCTCAGGCAACAAGATCACTGCGGCTATTTGCTCACGGACTAAGATTTGCAGGTTCCTGTAATCAGCAACCAATTGAAGTCCCATAGTTTCTCACCTTTCGGAAGGTTAGTCACTTGGATAATATAGGTCTCAAAGTTATTGGGATGGCGTTGTATGCCCTTTCTCTATAGGATCAGGGGTATGTGTCAATTTAAACAGTTCGTTGCGTACAGGCGCTTACAGACGGCATAAAGAGACGAAGACCCGACCACACGCCCATGAGTAGGAATGCAGCCGGGTCTTGTCCACACCACAACAGAGTCGCTTAGGAGAACGACTGAATGAAGCACGCGAAATGCTTCCCCAAGTGCATTCAGACAAAAGTGGCCACTGATGACCCGAATGAACTTGAGGCTGCATTTAGACGCTTAGACCGAACACCCGAAGGCGCACAGTCCGACTATCTACAACTTGTGGGATTCGCCGTCCCACCATACCTTTTAGTCATCTTAACATTTGCGAAACGTTAAGCGACGCCTTACTGCCCCTGTGATGCAAGGTATAGGTACACAGGAGTCCGGCCCTAATGCGGGCGGGATACACACAGGCAACAAGCCGCACTCGCAGCGGTCGCCTTATCGTGTCAAGCTACTCTCACTCTTTGAGCCGTCTACACTTACCGGTTGACCTTGAAGGGGACCTGATTTGGGGTTCTGTCCTAAAAGTAGTAACAGTTCCTACGACGCCAGGGGTTAGCCTGAGAGAGTACAACTAGGGGTGAGTGGGGAAGCCGTAACCTCCCAGACAGTTAATGACCCGACGGGGTGGGGTCCTGTCCAAGAGCTGGGTAGATAAAGTCCAGCTCAAGACTTGCGATACACTCACTTCTGGTGCCCGAAGCCGGGGTCGAACCGGCACGACCAAAGGCCGTCGCATTTTAAGTGCGATGCGTCTACCGATTTCACCATTCGGGCTAAGGGGTGCCTTCTCTCAACGTCGGGAAAGGGTTCTTTGTTTCCGGCGCAGATCCATCACTCGTTGACGAGAGAAGACATAACACAGTACCACATCAGTTCCCCTAGTTCTGATTACCCTGCGCGTCAGGTCGGTCGTAACTAGGGTAGGCGTGTTCCGACGCCTCGTTTTACTTCTGCTCCGTAGAGCCTTCTGATGTGCGGCCCCCTATCGGATTCGAACCGATGCTCGCCACCCACTAAGGGCGACAGCTCTAACCGACTGAGCATTAAGGGGGCACAACTAGATTCCCTACCAGGTCTATGCCTAGCTGCCAAGGTCGGGGTCGACCTAGTAGGGAAAGGTGGCGGAAGGACAGGGACTCGAACCCTGGGACCTGTTACAGTCGGCGGTTTTCAAGACCGCTGCAATATGCCGCTATGCGACCCTTCCGAAATCGAGCCGGGGCTTTCCCCGGAGTCACCACACAGCTAAGGCGGGCTGTGAACCATTGGGAAACCCTGAGCTAGAGCCGATGGTACTCGGAGTCAGCAAGCTCACCTCTATGGGGTACGACTTCTACGTGTCTCGTTGTGTGAGCAACGATCCACTCCATCGTAGGGGCAGGACACCAGGGCAGGCGCTTCGGTGTACTACTGTCAGGCTTTCGCCCGAGCAATCAGTTTCAGCATTCCTTTGGGGATATGCTTAGTCTTCGCTTTACGACGAGGACTGTAGAACGGGAAACCAGGCATGGCTTTCTCCTTCTGTAGAATGTGGCAGTAGATAAGAGATTCGAACTCTTGTGGCTGTTACACCAACACGCTTTCCAGGCGTGCCCCTTAAGCCTCTCGGGCAATCTACTGTGGTGTGCATCAATCATTACCCGGTGTGCGATATATCGTATCCGCTCAGGCGTCCCAGCTAGGATTTCGGGTTGTACCTAGAATGCTACCTTGGAGGGTAGAGTTATACCTTTCGGCGTTTTTAACTATTGGGACTCTTTTATCGCACCACTGATTAATGCTTCCTCTTGATGGAGTCGAACCATCGTGCTAAGCTTGTTCGGCTAATGTTCTACCGTTGAACTATAGAGGAGGACGTCTAGTGTTCCCTATGGACTGTGATCTCTGAGGTCGGACTTGAACCGACAGTGTCTAACGCTCAAGCCATTACGCTGCACGCTTCGACGCACCCACAGACAGGCGGCCCTACTAAGGGACCAGGAGATGCTATCTCCAGGGTATACCAATTCCCCCACTCGAGGGAACACTAGACTATCCATTTCAAGCAGTAGATTTCACCGTACCGTCGGCTGTGATGTTACTTTCTACTTGCCTAGCCTTGCGGCTTTGATTCCCTGCATCCAGACTCGCGTTGCTGGATACTGCTTGAAATGAAATTGGCTCCGCGACCTGGACTCGAACCAGGGACCCACGCATTAACAGTGCGTTGCTACTACCAACTGAGCTATCGCGGAATTGAAACTAGCACACCATCACAGGGACGGGAATGCCTTGCTCTTTACAAACGCGCTCCAACTCAGCCTGAGCTGCTTGGAACTTTTGAATTTGTGCAAGATGCCACTCTCGCGGTTTAGGTTGGATCTTTGAACGATCCAGTTTACCCAAGGCTACAAAAGGAACCATGGTTGACTCCTTTATGTTTGGCGGTGAGTGAGAGACTCGAACTCTCGGGGCTGTTACACCCACGCCCTTAGCAGGGGCGTACCTTAACCCAACTCAGACAACTCACCTGGAAAATTAGACTGTTGCCCAGAAGGCTTAGGGTCTGTGAAGACTCGGCCCCGACAGTTAACGGGACATCAACGTAGATTGCTTTATACCTGACTAAGCGACCAACCTGTTGAGGGTTGACTAGGGGTATGATCCCTAGTTCTCTCTACGATGAATGTGGCGCCTCCGAACGGACTTGAACCGTCGACCCCCGGCGTGACAGGCCGGTGCTCTAACCAACTGAGCTACGGAAGCGTAAGGGTGATCCCCCAGCGGTTCTCCCGCTAGGTTAAGGGCGACAACGAACTTCGCTCACGGCTTATGTCGTCGTCTGTTCCACGGATCGTATTCAACTTCCCTCGCACTGAGTGGATTGCTCAGCACTTATTTTCCTTGATCCCTAGGGACGGTGGGGACATCGACTCGGTGCCTGGTGTCCCTTCCACAGGGAAACTGGTAACGTTGTCTCACAAGGTAAAACCACTACGTAGCCAGCAAGGGTCTGCGTAATGTTAAAATGGCGGAGGGTAGTGGGATCGAACCACTGCATGATGGAATCAAAGTCCATTGCCTTACCAACTTGGCTAACCCTCTCTGAAATACTACCCTTGCCTCACGTGGAGATGCGTGGACTTATTTTCCCTAGAACGTCGGGTGCGCTCTCGGACACTTTCTCAAGGTGCCTTACTAGGGTAAACCCATTGCAAAATCCCTAGGGCTATCGCAATGTTAAAAGTGGTGGTCGAAGGAAGGAATTGAACCTCTAGCATGAAGCGGCGGGGTTACAGTCCGCTGACAGTAGCCATCTGTCTCTACATCGACCGTGAAGCTGGACCCTAGGGATGGATTTGAACCATCGCCTATCCTGTTCGACTTGCTCCGTTTCACGGGAGAGTTTAGATTGCACTATTGCAACATCCCCACGCAGCAGCGTTCACGATGCGCACTCTAGTGGTCTCAGGACTGTTCTACCAGACCGAACTACCTAGGGTGAAACTAAGAATTTGGCCCCGAGGGGTGGATTCGAACCACCGACCTCCCGCGCTCCTCTCTTCAAACCGTTCTCGCCACGTTAGTAGCTAACAGCGGTGTTCGAGGTTGGACGAGTGCTCTATCCGACTGAGCTACCCAAGGGATGAAAGACGACCGCTACCCCGGCCTACGGATTGCAATGCTCTCTGAACTCACTGGAGGAAAAGAAAGAAAACCCCAGAGCGACTCGGTATGCAATCGAGCCTATAAGAACAGAGAGTCGGGTCACGCTACTTCAACCGCAGAACGCCGGAAGTCCGTCAAGTCCCGGCAAGATTCCCCTTTCGCCTTTCAGCTAGAGGTCGTGCTGGAATCTCTACAGGCTGTCAGTAACGCGTAGGTCTCTCAATAGATCACTGGAGTATGTAAAATATTACACAAACACAGGCAAAAAAAAGGCCCGGTGAAGGGCCCCTAGGGAAAACGGTGTTACGGAATCTCTGGGAAGCCTACAATCTTGAGGACGAGGTTACGCTTACGACGATACCAACCAATGGATCTGGTAGGGTAGCCACGCTCTTCACTTTGCTTGCGAATGGTTTCGTCATCTTCAAACAGCAGGGGGACTGGGAAGTAGCGCCAGTGATCTTGACTACCGTGACGCACCAGAGCATGGAGGGTACGCTTACTCCAATTGCCAGTGGTGATCCCGTCGATTAATTCTTTCTTGATTTCTTCGATGCACTCTTCCGAAGAGATAGCCGAGTTGAGGAGGTTGTTGTAGTGTGCAACTGTGACATCGGATTCTTCGTCTTGAACCCTTTTCATGATGTACAGGACACCGCCGTTCTCGTGCTTGGCTACGTTGCCGTTGCTGTAGGTGTGTACGTGATAATCGCGAGCCATGGTGAATACCTTCTGAGGCCAAAAGATTAGAGAGTGTTTGTAGTGTGTACACCAAAGTAATATATATCTGAAACTTATTTGATTCGAACCCGAATAGAATGAGGGCTTTAGTTTACTTTGGGGTGTTCAATGAACCGTTTGCAAGAATTGGTAGAGGATGGGCAACTGCACCTCACCTACAGTCCTGAGGGACTGGCTGTAATGGAGGAGGCTGAGTCTGAGGCCCCTTCCAAGTTTATCTATGTCTTACTGACTGATACCAAGACTCTGGTCAGCAAGGTAAGTCGTATGGTGACTGGTGATCCGTACAACCACGTTTCCATGATGCTGTCCGATGACTTCGACGATGGTATCTATACCTTCAGTCTGGGTAACGGGATCAACGGCATTAAGGGTGGTTTCTTGGTGGAGGATCGTAAGAACCTGAAAGGGTCTCACTACTCCATGTACAAGATGGCCGTCACACAGGATGTCTACGAGAAGATCAAGACCCGTATCAGCGACTATGTCAACGGTGTGGAGAAGACCTCGTACAACCACCTGGGTCTGTTCAACGCTATCTTCCAGAAGAACATCTTCAAGACTGAGGATGCACAAACGTCGATCTGTTCTGAGTTCGTCGTAGAGGTTCTGAAGTTCTCCGGCGTAGAACTGTTCAACAAAAGATTCTCCAGCTCTGTAAGACCTTACGATCTGATCAAGTCGAAGCTGCTGAAGTTCCACAAGCGTGGTGTGATCAAACCTTAAGTCTAGACCGGCTCACTTCGGTGGGTCGGTTTATGACGGCATAAAAGCGCGGCTCGAGGGAATCTCAACCTACTCCAGAACTTTCCCACTTCAGAGAATGGGTACGTCTGTTTCGCGCGGAATCCCTGCGGCTTTGCTTTTATGCTTTCTTACTGTCAAACACGTTGGCTTTTTGTGGCTGTGATCGTCTTCTTTCCAAGGCCTTGGTAAGTGTTGCCTTAGATCCACACTAGCTCAGGTACACCCTTTACGTGCTCCGGCCCCACACTGAGGCTCTATCAACATTTGAATGCTCGTGAACCTCTATGCCTTATAAGGCGGCTAAGAGGTATGCTTACTCAGCCCTTTGCCGAGTGCATTACCACCGTGCCACTTATTGATGGGCTTAGAAAGGCGCATGGCGTTTGGTTGTGGTTTGTCGGAACTTCCCTCTATGTCGGGCTCCATACTGAACACGAGCAAGTGCGTCAGTACGAAAAGAGCGAACTCTCTAACCCAACTAGAAATCCCCAACCAAAGCCAGTTCTTTAACTCTTCTGTCACGGTGTGCGCGTTAACCGTTGGACTTTCAGTCATCAGATTATACTGGAGGTCTCCATTGACTGGCACGCACCTCGAGCGTGGGTCAGCGGCGTCTCCGCAGCGAGTCTCGGACTCGCAGTACGATGATGAACAGAACAGTCCGGCAAGCTATACCAAATATCCACGGCGCGATCACGCCAGAGGTCACTATGTACTAAACCAGCGTCGAACTGACGGGGCAACAACCCAATCTGTTCGGCAGTAACATGGTGAGGATTGTTAAAGTGGGGACCTCGGTAATCGACTTCATCGACCACTTCAATCCCACGCTCTATCAATGCTTGCGCGACTAACGAGCCTAACCCTAGACAGCCCCCGATGAGGAGAACTCTCAAGTGTTGGTCCTTACTCAGCCCAACCCGATCCCCGAAGGACGATTCTCGACCATGTGTTTGGCAGGGTCGTAAACCACTTTAGGGTACAGGTCGTGCCAAGGCTTTCCTTGACAACACACGCAGTGGAACGGAGACGCTGCTGGAGAGGAGAGTAACTCAATCACCCCACACTTGTCGCAAGCGTACTCCAACAGCGCTCCACCAGCCATTACAGCACCAGCCCGTCGTCAGTGACGGTGTCCTTCTCAGCGTTGATCAACTTCTGTGCGGCGGCGCGGCCTTCGCTGCGCTGTTCGAAGTCGTTGATGGTCGACTGGAGACGATCGAAGGTTGCACCCAGGTGTTGGGTGGAAACAACGAAGTGCAGTTCAGAGATGTCTTTCACCGGGTGGAGGAAGTAACCGGTGCAGGAGTATTCCGGCACGGGAGTTTCCAGATGCGGCTGATTGCGGTCGGCGTACAGCGACGCGATCGAGATCGGGTCGGAGATTTCGGCTACGTCAGCGGCACCGGCGAAGATGTCCAGCAGTACCAGTTGGGCTTCTACGCTGGTCGACTTGTTGATGTTCAGCCAGTTGTAGATGTCCTTGGTGTCCAGCTCGGCATTCTGACGCGAGGCCAGGTAGCACAGGCAGGAGATGGCGAAGTCCAGTTGGTCGTCGACGATCTTGCGAGTAGCTTCGCCACCGTTGTGACGGTAGAAGGCAACCAGCGGTTTGTCGATTTGCTTGGTGATAGCCGACAGGGACTTCACGGTGTTCAGGGTGTTGCGTGCAGTGATCGCAGCCTCGGACGAACCGGCGGAAACGATAACTACGGAGTGACCGCGATCAGCCAGCTCTTTTGCCAGCAGTGGGCCGATTACCGAGCCCGAACCACCGGAGGCCGAGAAGACCACGATGTTGAAATCTTCAGGAGCCTGCTTGAGCAGGATCTGTTTGATGACTGCGGAGATCTGTGCGTGGTTCTCTTTACGCACTTTACCGGAGCCGTCGGTTTTCTCGAGGATGAACACGTCTTCCTCTTTAACGCCGTCCGTCAGGTTGGAACGACTGGTATCAACGAAGCTCGGGAGCAGATCCGCGAAGCCCGCAGCGGATTGACGATTCAGGTAGCGCAGGGCAACGTTCACACCCAGACCACCGCAACCGTACAGACGCACTTTACCTTTACCTTGTTCCATCTTCTACATCCTAGATCAGTTAATTTCGACGGGTTGATTAACTAGAGTCCCCAGACTAACGGTTACTGCTCAGGGAAACCCAAAGCAATCCGTACCTCGTTGTCCAACTGCTTGAGCAACGCCATCACCTCATCAGCAATCCAATTGAACTGCCAACCCTTTTCAAGCATGTGTTCGAGCTGAGAGATGGAAGCCTCTTCAGGTTCCCATTGTCCTTCCAGTCCGTAACACGAGCAATGTGATCCGTAAACAGACCAGAGTCGGTTGTCCTTCTTGAATATCACAACGGCGTGTCCATCGTAGTCCTCGTACTCGTACGCGGCCAAGAGGATTTCAACACCATCGAGATCTGCTTCACTGATGGAGAAGTCGTAGATCAAACCTTCGGATTGAGTTTCGGCCCAGTTGTGCATATACATGTAGCTATTCCTTAAATGATTTTCGCGTCAAGTGCGAATGCGTCTTTTGCAAAGAGGCTAATCATTTTTGGTTTTGCTAACTGGGAACTCTAATCAATCGAGAGCTGCATTTACTCTCAATAGATACTACCACGGAATCTTTTTTTACAGATCACGGGGAAGTCTCGGGTACTTTATGACCGCAGGGTCCACATCGTTAACATCGAGGCCTTTATGAATCCTATTCAAAAAGCAATCTCGGACGTGAAAGCGAGCATCCCTCGTGAGATTCTCGAACGCACGTTCATGAAGCCGGACTCGATTGCCTACGGTACACGCAGCTCTTATAGCCCTACCTCGTTAGACTTCCGTATTCGTACGGCGGTGATCGAGGGTAACGTTCTACCTGACTGTAACTTAGTCGGTGGTACTGAGGTGACTATTCCGTTGGTGTCAGTGATTCCCCAGTGGGTTTCTGACTACAACGTGATCTACCGTGTGCCGAAGTCACTCACCCAGAACCGCAGTATCCTGCGACTGCTCCACTTGACCTTTGGTGATGGTGGTGTAGTAGGTAGTATGAACTTGGCGATCCAAGGTCGTTCTGCCATGATGGATGGTGCGCAAGGCGTCCTTCAGGCTCACCTACCGATTCCAATCGTCTCCACGGCGAACCTGGAACTGGTAGCAGAAAACACGGTCATGGTGAAAGACAACATCACTATGCCCGGCAACCCGTACTTGCGTTGTGTGGTAGAGGGCGACACTGAACTCAACCACTTGCAACCGACTTCGTATAAAGCGTTCTCGAAGTTGGTAGTGTTGGCGACCAAGGCGTACATCTTTAACAACATTGCTATTCCGATGGACCAAGCTGCACTGTCGGGTGGTATGGCGTTAGGACGTATCCGTGAAATCGTTGATGGCTACTCGGATGCTTACGAGCAGTACGACACCTACTTCGAGGAAGTCTGGCGTAAAGTGGCGATCTTCAACGATCCAGAAGCCAACAAGCGTCACCTCAAGTTGATTACCGGGGGTCGCTGGTAATGTATCAGGAGGGCTCGGGTAGTACTTTTACACACAACGGGAAAGAGTATCCACTCGATCCCTTTCTGAAACGTGCTGCTTCGCGCCCTGTGAAGCAGCTTTATATCAGCAAGCTTCAGTGGAATCTGGAGGGAATGACGTTAGACCCTGTACGCGTGGCTCAGGCAGACCCTAGCGTGCCGATCTTGTTTACCATGGACCCGAAGTGGGGTTACGTGATAATCGACGGTACGCATCGTCTGGCGAAGGCTGTGCAGGAAAAGCGTTATTCCATTCCAGGTCGTGAAATTCCACAGAGCTGGTTTGCTGAGATCGGAACTGTCTCTATGGAAGATTCCAACAACCCTACGTACACCGTGGGGAAGGTTACTCGTGAGCAAGCTTTCGAGTGGTTGTCTAAGCACGATCAACGTCGTCCTGAGTTCCCAGTCCAACCGGGTTCTGTCGATGGCGAGGAACGGGTGTACGCTTTCGCTTGGCATGGTGATGAAGTCGTAGGCTACGCGTGTCTGTTGAATGGGCAACGTTACCTGATTGACATGTTCGTCCCAGAGTCTCTACGAGGCAAAGGTATTGGACGTCAGCTAGTAGATTCCCTACTGGTTGACCTAGTGGTGGTTCGGTCTCATCAGACAGACATCATCGCGTTCCTGAAGGCTACGGGCTTTACGCTCGAGAATGACTTCGTGAACACCAAGATCTACCGGAAGTACCACGGACCTAAAGTCCACGCTTACTGACGGCATAGAGGCTGCCCCAGCGGGCAGCCTCGTTATGCGCTTACCAACGACGCTGACGGAACCAGTGTGGATCGTGGTCGAAGACTTCGTGGCCTTCTTTAACCATCACAAAGGCACCTACGGAAGTCAACACACGGATCTTGTCGTGAGCAGGATGGATCTCCCACTGTACCAGACGAGTCTTATCTTCGTGGCTCTTGGGCAAGACCTCCCAGTACTTACGAGCGTACTCAGTCAGTGCTCCGATCATACGAAGCTTGGTGGTGTCGAGGAGGCTGGCTTTATCCAGGTCTCGAGTAACACAACGTCCTATGCGTCCTGTCAGGTCTTCAATCAATTGCTGGAAACGCTTCTGGTGTACTGCCACCTCGGTAGCTGTGTTGTTGGCTTGAGACATTCTAAGGGTCTTCTGAGAGTTGGAGGGTTGATCACTACATAGCGTATTGCTACTACCGTAATTTAAAATTTCGCCCGGATTTTTTATTTGTTTCTCTTAAAGCTCCTAGGGTAGTAGTTTGTACGTGGTCTTGACGTACCTGTGGGGTACTAGCCCACTACACTCCTAGGTATAGCATTTCTCCCAGGGAAAAAGGCTAGCATAGACTACGGAGTAGGCTTTGCTAACGCAGCCACTCACAAAGCAATATTGTTAAAGCTTCGCTTTGTTTCTATGAAACCCCCCAAACCCCCCTTTTACTCACTTTCAAAACAACCGCTATACTGACAAAAGATATGCCCTCTAAATTATTCTTTTACCTAAGTAGGGAGTTGCCTCCCTACGTTTACAGGTAGAAATAGTCAGAGGTGTTACATTCACCACCATGGCTAACCACAATCCGAGTCATCAGCAACTTGAAAGCAGCACTAGGTATCTCCATCAACGTATCGCCTAACCGAATGTAGTAACGGTCATACAACAAACGTTTCAGTTGAGACATCACAGTGATTGAACAACGGTAGTGACATGGCTTAGCACGAATGTCATCCACGAAGGCTACCAGAGGCAGGTAGTCGTAGACAAACAACCGAACTGGAACATGTCCTTCCTTTGAATCAACACCAACTTCCCGCAATGCTACGAATCCATCCACAGAACCCTCTAAGAGACGCTCTAACGAACGATCGATGCTTCCGAGTACACATCCCAAGATTTCAGCTATCGTCGTGTCTACGGCTACTGACTGCTCCATCCTAACCTCCGCATAAGAAGGGCTGCCGAAGCAACCCCTCAGATTAAACGGCGCAAGCCACGTACAGTGCTGCGTCTTCGAGACTTGCTACTACCACGGCACCGGAGTCAGCAATCTGAGTCAACAGACGACTACGCTCAGGAGTAGTAGGACGGCCCACCACCACTGCACGCTCAGGATCACGCATGGCTTGGTCAGCACGCTCTTCAGCGAACTGGGATAAACCGGGTTCTTCAGGCAGTACGTAGATCTGCGTCGCATCGGCGAGTGCTTTCATTACGTCTTGCACAGCTTGTACTTGGAACTGGAGAGTTTCCAGGGACGGGGTAGAGATCGCACCTACGTTCCAAACCTTAACGTCCTTGTGGCATTCCATCATGATGGCTTCCCACTCACCCGAACTTACGTCACCGTGGATAACCACGTTACGTTCATTCTTGATCCCGTCCACTGCCAACTCGTCATTAGGAGTGGCCACGTGATCAGGACTTTCATCTGCTTCATCAGAAGCATCGAAGTAATCACCGAGAGACATATCGAACTCCTTTGGTACAGTTGGGTCTCATAAGATCGCAAAAAAAAGAGGGAGTGTAACCTCCCTTCTTTTATCGCCATCAAACGCGTTGGCGTAGGATAGCTTTGCCGCGTGCCACTTGAATGAACCAACCGTTCTTGGAACCGTCTTTATCGCCAGTGACTTCAGCGAGGGTTACATTCATGTGAGCTTCTTCACAGCGCTTGACGTTGACGGCGTTCAGTTCACCGTTGACGATCAGGCATTCGTGAATACGTTTACCCAGGAGTTTGAGTTCCCGGAGTTGTGGTTGAACATCTTTCGGATAACCTTCCAGCAATACAACGTGCTCATAGAAGATTGCGAAGTGGCGGATCATATCGCCCACCGGGTCATTCATGGTGGTGACAGGTTCAGACAACGCCTCGTCTTCGAGGGGTGGGTTCCAGCGAGTGCGCAGTTCGTCAATCGCTTCCTGTGTTTTCTCAACGCCATAACGTTCGGTCATGATATTGGCCAGCCCTGACATGATACTGTCGCGAGTGAAGGTGATGTCTGGGTTCTTCTCGAGGAAAGACTCGAGGAAGGATTTACCAGGTACATAGGTTTCGTCGCTCATAGCAATTCCTTTCGGCGGTTCTGTCCCGGTGAAGTTGGGAACTGCCATGTGGGGAGTATCCATGATGCAGGAGAAGTCACATGGGATTTCGTCTTCGGAGACAGTAGTAGAATGATTCACAGCTTATACTTCCGTTTTAACAGTTAGGTTTGGTTCAAGGGGTTCTGCGTAGTGGGCCCGAATTAGCACGCCACGCTTAGGGCCGTTCTGTCCATCAATCCATTCGATCTCTTCAGCTCGATAGACAGGTTGAATGTTGGTGTACATTCCAGCGTAGTGCTGAATCGATTCAAAGAAGACCGGGAGTTCATCAGGAAACTGTGCCAGTAGATTCCTGAGCCCTCGGATGTTTTGTTGCTTTTGAAAGATACTCACGACTCCTGACCTTCAGGGTCTTCTGGGTTTACCGGATCAGGTGGGCACTGACGCAGGATGATACAAGGGATCTCGTGGCCGAAGAAGGCATAAGTTTCTTGGGCAATCACGTAAGCTTGTTCGACGTTACCGCAGACTGGTGCGACTCGCTCGAAGAAGATTTCGAGGTTGTCTTCTTTGTCAGCGAGGAACTGCTTCAGCCGACCAGCCGTCAACGGACCCGTACCCGACTCCTCAGGGAAGTAGTAGGTTTCGTCGGGGGTTGGCCACAGGCACGACTTGGGGAAGTTGTAGGTCAGTTCAGTACCAGGTAAGCTAACCTTGTACAACCCAGACTTCAACCACTGTTCAACTACCACGATCTGACCCAGGAACGGTCGAGCATCAACGTCGATCCCGTGGTCACCAATGTTACGTTGCTGGTAGCGCTTACCCACTTCCAGTTGATTGTTACGGTATAGTCTTTCCAAACGCTCGTTAATCATGGCAACTCCTCAACAAAAAGAAAATCGCTAGAACCCCGAAGGGTTCTAGCGACTGCTACTTATTACTTACCGTCAACGCGAACCAGATCCCACAGGGTGTTCTTGTCGAAGTCCTGGTAGTCAGCGATGCGCTCAGCCATGTCAGCATCTTTGTCCATGATGTTACCACCGACGCTGTAGGTCGACAGGATTGCAGTCTTGTCTTCTTGCAGTTCGATGTGGTTCAGGCAGAACAGCTTGCCGTCCAGCAGAGCGACAACCCATTCTTTCTGGCCAGGCTGACCGAAGATCGCAACGTGCGACAGTTGGATCATGTTGCGACCATTGTTGTGCTCGTCACGAATCAGACCTTTGGCGTGCACTACAGCTTCGATGATGCGCTTGTTGTTTTCACGCTTCTTCAGGATCACCGGGCTAACTTCTGGCTGAGCAACTTCAACCACTGCTTCTTCGGTCAGGGAGACCATGTCGGCGATGAAGTCATCTTGCTTAACCAGTTGACCCAGAGTTGGGTAGTTCCATTCGGTAACTACGTTCTGGTAGTTGGTGCTGAATACTGCGTACATGCCATTGTGGCGAACCAACACGTGGGTGGAACCATCCTTGTGCAGGAACGCTTTATAAGCATCGCCAGGAATCTTGTCCAGTACGATTGCTTCCAGTACGGCGCTAACTACAGCGTCGTTGATTACAGCAGGGGCAACAGCTTCCATTTCAGCCTCCAGAGTTTCGAATGGGACAACACCGATGATCTTGCCACCGAAAGTATCCCAGTAGGCAGCAGCAGCTTCTTCGACGGTACCGTGTTTGTGACCGTCTACTTGACCAGCGAAGTGATAGCTGGCGACGCGGTAGGTGCCATCAGTTTTCTTCACGACTTCACGCAGCGGGAACTGCTTGTCTTCTTCCAGGTAGCACAGAGTCATGATGCCGGAAGTAGCTTTGTAGATACCCAGGTATCCACGGTTTACCAGTTCGCCAGCGAAGTACAGACCATTGTTCTTGATGAACTGAGTAGCAACGCGTACAGCAACAACCGAATTCGAAACGTTCATAATTGCATTCCTTCTGAGGATAAAGTAGTTTGATGAACAAGATTTTGTATCCTATTCACCAGAGTAATATGTATCTGAGATTTTTTTATTTCGACTTTTATGCCCTACGTATTTTGTGACTATAGTTTCTCCTGAGGAATGGCGACATGACCGCTAGCATTAAGGGGGTCTTCACCAGCGAGCTGAATGACCTAGAGCTTGACCCCAAGCTCGTTAAAAGACTGTCCCATTTCAAACACGCTTTCATCAACAAGAACGATGACCACATCAACTTCTTCGGTGGGAACTTGTTAGGGGTGGAAGTCGTACGGTATCTCCAGGCTGACCGTGACCAATGGTTCAGTGAAGTTCTGGACGTGGATGACGTACACCTGACTGAGGCTTTGTATTCCCTCGACGTGATCAACGAGGAGTTCAAGCGTACCTCGGACGTGGTGAACTTGACCAGCATCTATCTGCTCCACGCTTTGTTCAACTCCAAGAAGCTGACGGCTGCGGAGAAAGAGAAAGCGATGATCGATGTGGTGTACATGCTACAGGTGAAATTCATCACCAGTATCTTTGCCCACTACTTTAAGTTCCCAGCGGACAAAGAGATTGCCCAAGCGGTCTACGAGTCCTTGAGTTACAAGTACGCCCTCAAACGTGCGGGTAGCTGGAACGCCCTGTTCACCGAACGTTCCAAAGACGTGATCGGCCACAACAGCATTCACTACAAGACCATCAAAGACTTCAACGACGATGATGCTATCTTGTACATGATCACCGACATCCAGGGTCGTATCCGGGAAGTGGTCAAGAAGATGTACGCTGTACTGATTCAGATGCGGGACAACAAAGACCGTATCCACTCAACCACCAGTGTGGCACTGTCGACTGACGGTGAGGCTATCCTCAAAGATCGCCAGCGTAGCTTCTCCACGTACAAGCGGTACATCCACAGTGTGATCCCTGACCGGGTGACGTTCATCCGTGACGAGGTCGTGTCTGTTATTACAGATGCCATGCACACTATGTCCCCGAAGCTATTTCTGGACGTGCTGGAACACTGTAGCGCTAACTACGGCAAAGCAGGCCATCAGGAGATTGCTGATCTCTGTGACGAGACTCTGCTCCACGCCTTTGAGTTCTTATCGGCTAACCGTACCCTCCTGCGTAATCAGGGCGACCTCGGTAAGCTGTTGACTCGACTGCGTTCGCTGTATATGGCTTCACGGATGGTTGACCCCACTCTGTTGAAGATGCGTGACCTCGCTGACAGTATCGTCCATAAGTCCAGTACGAGCAAGAACAAAGCAATGCAGGCCAGTTTGCGTACCGGTCTGGAACTGTATATCGTGCTTCGGACTTTCACGATGAACTACTACTCTTGAGGCACCTATGAAAGCATTGCTCCGCACACTGGGCACTCAGTTCAATACTGAGAAGTCCAAAATGAAGATGATTGTAGAGCGACCACCCTTCGAGTCGAATCTGCGTAAGATCATCGTCAGCACCAAACAGATGATCAAGATCACTACCCGTGTTGAACGCTGGCAGTGTCTGTGGTGGAGCGGCTACGAAGAAAAGACGTTCACCGATTACTACGTGGTGCACTTCTTAGTTCGGGGCGATGCTTTGTCTTACTCCAAACGCTACGAGGGTGAGATCGTTGACCCTAAGCATTTGGAAGACTTGTACCAAGAGTCGCTGTACAGTGTGAAAGGTCACTTAGCACACGACGAGTTCCAGTAAAGCGCATAAAGAGCCCACCCCAGCGGGTGGGCTCTATGCCGTTAGGCAGCCATGCGTAAACCGCCCCATGGGTTGTTAGCCGCAGGACGTTTCTGATTCCCCCACGAAATCCCTTTCGAGAAGAAGTCGTTCTGTTGTACACGGGCTTGCTTGTTGTTCCGCACCAGTCGTTCATCAGAGGCACGTTTGATCAAGGCGTTCATGTTGTTCACCTCTTCCGTGTCCTCTTTGATACGAGCAGCCAAGAACCGCAGGCGTGCTTCAGTCCGTGCAATCTGGAACGTGTCTTGCGCTTCAGCCAGAGTCACGTACAGTTCATCCATCTCCGTACGGAATTCCTTCTGCACTTTCCTTTCGTGTATCTCCTCCAACGTCATCGGCTTACTGTTGTCACTAACAGCAGACATCACAATGCTGGCGTCAATACCGTACCAGTCGAGGTTCGTCCCCATCATCAACATCCAGTTAGCCAACAGCCACGCAACTACCGTGTCGTCGTGTCCTGAGGCATCGTGGTCGATCCTCCCTCGCTTCACCACGAGGGCGCGAATCTCTGCGGAGAGTATCTTGTCTCTGACGAGGTGTCCGGCTTTCTTCGCCGATTGTTGCAACACAGTCGAGTACAGGGAGTTCCGTGCTTCCGACGTGGTGTTGAACCCGAAGTACTTCTTGGTGCTGTCGTAGAACCCTGGGGATCTCGCACCGTGTGGGCGCTGGAGTTCCTTGAACAGTTCTTGACGATCTGAGGCTTCGTCGACAATGCGGTTGAAGATACGACGGAATGGATCGATACCGTGTTTCGGCAGAGTCAGGAGCAGTGAGTCTACGATCATTTGACCGGTGGACTTCTTCTCTGGAATCAGCGTCATGTTCGGGTACTTCACCATCAGTTCGGCCAATGCGTTCGAGAACCGGATCAGGTTGGTTTCGTTCACAGTGAAGGCACCCACTACCGACAGATCTTTCGCACTGATGATCACACCCGCAATGGCATCTCGACCGATTGCTTCGGAGGTATCCAGACCGAGGATGAAACTGTCGTTGCGTTTGGCAGCAGCGAGTTCCAGTTCGTCCAAGTACCAACGGATGATGTACAGCTCTTTGGTGATCTCCGTGTGTTTGATCTCCACGACCGAATCGCGGATCTTTTCGTTGAGTGCGGGAGACAGTGGGGAACTCTGCGTACCCGATGTCCATACGTTGAAGAAGTCACGGTCAGCAGCGTCACCGAAGGAGCTGGCCTGAGACATTGCCTCGTACAGCCATTCGTCGGTGTAACCCAATTGACGGTGGGAGAAAGTGGCGTTGATAATAAGCTTACGTCCACCGCAGTTCTTACGAACCATTTCCACCAAGGCTTCACGATCGACACAATCGTAGAACAGCTCAGTCCACGTAGCACCACCGTGAATCATGTCGTACATGAAGCGACCGTCACGGTCGTCCTTCTTACCAGCCGTTGTGGTAAAGATGTTGCCGTGTGGTCGACCGTATTTCTTCGCTTCAGCACGAGCGGTAGTAGCAGCAGCCAGTGCAGCAGGCAGGGTAGTACCGATGTGGTTAATGAACGGACCTTCGTCGATGTGCGCAATCGGAGCAGTCAGTCCCCGACCCAGGTTGTTCGCAGTAGACTCAGAGTTCTGGGATACACCAGTGGTGTAGTAGTTCTGGTGGTGCTTACAGGTTACTTCGAATTGGTTGTCTGAGTCATCAGAGCTACGAGGTACAATGTAAGCAGGTAACAGGTCACGCAGTTTCTTAATACGCTCAACGTTCTTCTTACGGAGGGTATCGTCCTTAGTGATCATGTTGATGATGGAGTTACCAGCACCGATGAACAGAAGCCACAGCATGATACAGTCAGTAGACACCGACTTACCAGTCTGACGTGGTTGGATCAACGCAATGTCGATACTGTTCAGGAAGGCCCAGGTAATCGCGATGTTACCCCGGTTGGCAATGTACGAGATTGGGTTCGGACCTGCAACAGGAGGAATCCGAACAACCTCACGTAAGAAGTACCAGACGTTCCAGCGACACTCCAGACCGATAGCGATCTTAGTGGCTTCAGAAAGAATCTCACAGTGAGGGTCAACACCCTTTAGGTCTTGGTTGATCAAGGCTAAAGGGAAATATCGGTTCTTGACACCCATCTCTCCATAGAGCGAGACGAGGCGTAGAAACGATTCATTCTTGGTGTCGAAGTCAGGCCGTGCTGTAAAGGCCCTCGTCCAATCATTGGCGAATAGAATCATAGGGAATTTCCTAAGGAAGAGTGGGTAGCTCATACCTTAGGCGGCATAAAGCCGGAGGTTTCCCTCCGGCCTCAGGCTTACAGAGCGGTAACTTGCAGCGTCACCATCCCGCCCATACCCAACTGGAGGTCTCCCTCTTGCAGGCGTTTGACGAAACGAATGAACACTGGCTTGCCGTCCTTCGGTACTTCTGGAACCTGCAACTCCGTGTTCCAACGATCAATCGGATAAGCGAATTCCTTATCGTTGATCATCAGCATGAAGTAGTTCGGTTCCGGTGCCTGGGTTTCGGATTGAGTATTCACCAACGGCTGAGCGTTGTAGAACACATCCTTGATCCACAGTTCTTTCAACAGGTAGCCGGAGTCAATCTTCAGCAACCAGTTGTTGACGTTGATGAACTTGGCACGAGCACGCAGACCTTTACCGTACAGCTCGGTTTGACCTGGGAAGTACTCGATGTTCCAACCGTTGGTGTCCGTGTTACCCGGCGCCAGCAGTGCCACACCGATAGTCTGGGCGTGACGCCAGTTGGTGTAGTTGCTGTCGATGTCGGACATGTTGATACCAACGTTGATACGCTGGATCGGACCATACGACGTCGGGTCGAACGGGTTCGAGTTCAGAGCGAACGTAACCTTGTCGGTCACCTCGAGGAAATCGGAACGGTTGAGGTTGAACAGGAACCAGCGCAGTTTGTAACCCATGGTGGCATCGATCCACTCTGGGAAACAGAACAGCTTGACCGAGTACGCACCGTCCATCCGAGTAGTGGTTGCCCAATACGGAACAGACATGTGTTTGGTGACGTTGACCGAAGCACCGTACACGTACTCTTCTGCCGACAGCTTGTACGACAGCGCCAACTCGACCTTCTGCCCCACGATGGTAGCAATGAAGTTCTGCAACCCGTACAGGTTGAACTTGGTTCCGTCGACAGGCATGATCTTGCGAGAACCGTCGGAGTAGGTCACCACACCACGAGCGTTGAGTGCGTCGATCGGCATGTTGATAGCGAACTTCAACAGGCTGTCGTCGCCTTCCGAAAGGAACGGAGACTCGAGGTGGATGCTGGTGATGTAACGCTTCGACGCGTCAGTGGTACGAATGAACGCAGTGTTCATGACCAGCAACTTGGAGATCGAAGTCACGTTACCCACGTCGTCGTACAGTACCGCAGTCACGACTTCGTTGTCCGGCAGCTTCTGCAAGGTGTAACCAACCATCGGCGACTTCACCGCGTAGTTGATAGCACTTGGCACGCTACTGTCTGGGTTGTTCGGGATCTGCACCAGCTCCAGAGGAATGTTCTCCCCGAGCAACGTACCGCCGTGATCGTACATCGCAGAGATCACTTTGGATTCGTCGCTGATGTCAGTACCCCAGAAGATCTTGACGCTCGCCACAGTCGTACCGTACACCCGCAAGCGAGAGTCGATAGCCAACACGTGAGGAGTAACCGAGGTATCGAGATACACACGGTAGGATTCGTTCTGGTGTTCGTGACCTACGCCCAGAAGGACGTCTTCGTCAGAAACCTCGGAACCCGTCTTCGGTGGTTCGTACTGCTTAAGCTGGCTCAGACCAGTCAGCAGGTTAACGGCAATCACTTGCCAGAGACCAGTCACCCAGTCCCAGACTTCGTCATTGACGTTCGGGACGTAACGCCCCGTACCGGTAGGACCGGTATAGATTTCATCCTTCCGCCACCGACGGTGACCCCGGTTAGGGTCTGTGATCGGGACGATAAACGTATCGCTCATGGTTTAAACCCATCCGTCTTTGATGGAGACAAAGTGACTGAGGTCGACTTTACCTTCCAAGTATAGAGCTATCGCCCGGTTGAGGAAGTTGTACTGGTAGATGTTCAACTCCGTTTCGTACGAGAGGTGGTGTGGATGGATACTGACGTACCGAGTGTCCACGCCCCGCTTGCACGGATCGAACTCCAGCAGATACTCGTAGTCCTTCAGCCAACGCTTGATGTCGGGATCACCGTAGTAAGCCATCATCTGGTCGTCCCAGATCAAGCCACTCATCAAGTCAAACATCACCTTACACGCAAACGGGCTAAACACCTCGTAACGTTCTTCGATCATGTTCGGGTCATTGATCACCGGCTCAGGCAACTTCAACGTCAAGTAGTCTGAGATCGCTGTATCAATTACTTTGGACTTAGCACGCAACGAGTACGTGTTTTCATCCACCAACCCACGCAGCGGAACAACCACATCGTCGATCTGATACGGACTGCCGTTCTTCACTTCAGTTGTCAGATACACACCACTGTGCTCTTCAGCAAAGGCTAACTTGTCGCGAGTCATGGTTCGACCACGGACGATCATCCGCATGACTTTGTCGTCACGAATATCGAAACGACGGTTACGACTGAGCAGCCCATTCTGAACAAAGCCAAACTCAGCAGGAGCCTCCAGCGTCAGGTCATCCTGAGGGAAGCCTGTGGCTCGCCCAAAGATTTGCTGAGGCCCAGACTCTACCAGGAACTCACGGTTGGTCAGGGTTACGTACGGCCAGTTCAAGAAGTAGTCCAGTCCCTCGATCAGAGGGTGACCATTCAAGAACAGCTCCAACTTACCCATTGGCAGGTTCATTGGTTGTTCGTAGTAGTTCCCATCCGTACGCTTCTCGGTCGCTTTGATCGGGAAGTAGTACAGGCCATCCGGTGCCGTAATCGACAGGTTGAATGCCAAGAACTTACGGTCATCTCGAATCGCGGTGTACCAACGCACACGATCCAACGTCCACACCACTTCATTGTTAGCAATGACGTAGTCCACGTTAGGCGTAGCGGTCACCCACTCAAACGACGGCGTACCAGCGACCATCGAGCACTTGTAGAACCGGTAGTTGTACAACGGGTTCAGGGTACTCTTTGGTTGGTGGTAGATCGTGTCCAGAATGTTTGAACCAATCCCCACCAGTGCTTCAATCAACCGACACGGCTCATTGCGAGGCGAGTAGTACTTACCAGACGTGTGAGGGTAGTAGCCTAACAACACACCCTTGGCATCGTGTTCGTAACAAGTCGCATCAGTCTGCAACCCGTAAGGCATTTCTGCGAAACGATCACGAGGTAACACAGTGACCTTCTGCGGCGTATCGGCAACCAGTTTACTGATGGCGTTGTAGCCATAAGCATCCTGAACCATCTTCCGAGTAATGTCAGGACCTTTAGCCCCCATCACCTTCGGATACATCGCAGCCTCGAGGTTGTCTGCACGCCACACCGCAACGGTGGACTCCAGACCCAACATCGCTTTCGGAATGTCTTTGACCTTGAGTTTGTACAGCTCTTTGATCCGAGAGTTCTCGTTGACCAGTGGACGTTTCCAACCAGCTTCCCGAATGCACAAGCGCACAGTGATCTCAGCCAAGTCATGCCACCCTTCGGTAGCAGCAACAAAGCCCGCCACATAAGGCACCACGATAGCGTAGTCCTTGTGCGTAACCATCCGCAGTGAATCCGGTTGGTTCTTGTGGTGATAGATCCCACGGTAACGACCGTTGGTTTCTTTCTTGATCAGGTAGATGTCGATGTCGTCACGATAGTCAATCGTCACCTGTTGATCGTCAGTGTAATGAAGCAAGTACTTTCGCTTCTCGTCCACTAAACTAACGAAGGTGCTGAGATCTTTAATCGGGAGGTCAACCACACGACGAATCGTGGAGTCGTAGACGTACTCAACAACGTCGCCAGGCTTCACACGGTCTGGTTGGAAGTCATCCACCAGGTAACCGTTGATGTAAGCGTAGGTGTGTCCCAGCTTGGCTTTCCACGCCAGATACTCACGCTGGAACGTCAACAGCTTAGCCCGATCGTTGTCGTAAGCGTAGCCATTGATCTTGACCATGTTCACGTCTTTGTACGAACGTTCAGACGCAAAGAAGGCGTTGGAGTAAACCCGGAAGAACAACGGGTTGTGGTACAGGCTACCAAAGATCTCGTTACGCTTGATGGCGATAACGATGTTGCGATCCCCCATTACCTGTAGGTACGCCATGTGGCGAGGGATTTGCACACCGTCAACGTTGTACAGATCCACAATCATCTTCGCCTGTTCACAGACAGTCGAGAATGGTGTCCACGTCTTCCACGAGTTGATCAACCCGAGAAGCTTAGGATGAATCTGTCCAATCCAATAAACGTTGAAGTCATCGTTGCGGTTTGGCAGATGGATGGTCTGCCATTCCACATCGACGGTACGAGAGACACCGAACTTCCCAGTGATGTGGGCCATTCGGTAGATGTACTGGTAGTCCTGGTCAGGCGTACACCAGACGTTGTCTAGTGCGTGCTCAATCAGGTAATCAGACATGTAAGGCCTCGATCAGACGTGAGAGGTTCAGGATGAAGGACTTGCCTGCACCACTGCGATCCGCTTGCAGTACGACCTTGGCCACACCGGAGTTCCGGTAGCTACGATCGAGCAGGGACATATACACCATTGCCAAGAACGTCGGCAGGTGTTCCAGTGCTACAGCCATGGTCTCTTTGTTGTTGAGACCGAACCAACCACCGCCCACCAATGCGTAAATCAGGCGGACGTCCATGTCGTTGGCACGCTTGCTGTTGAGGACTTCCTTCAGAACTTGCAGGTAGTCGTCCACAGTTTCCATGTGACGCAGAGCGCCAGCATGTTGGAAGATCACATCGGCTGGGATCTTGGTAGCACGCGCCACTTTCAGCGAGATGCGTTGCAGCTCACGTTCATCGAACGGGCCTTCACTCGGCTCTTGGAAGTGACAGATATACCAGACCGCACTGACCATGGTGATCAGCATTTGTTCTTGCGGACTGAACATCAGTTGACGAGTGATCTTCTCACCGAGGAAGCGAGAGAACACAGTCAGAGGCAGATCGCCCAGACCAGCCATGTCAGCCAGGCCGTTCTGTTTGGCGTAGAGGGTCAGCGCACCACGCACCACGTTGAAGGTGTACTCGGCGTAGTTGGAAGGCACCAACGGTTCGCCTTTATGACCACGGGCATAACCGCGACTGTCCAGAACCACCAGCTCGCTGCCGTCACGGGCTTTGAAGAAAAGTGGGTGGGCAAAAGCAGGTACTTCCTTGTTCTCAGGACGGATACCGTAGAGTCCCGGAACAGGTTTACCATTCATCGCCATCGGCGCCAGATCGCCTTCAATGTCAGCCAGGGACAGAGCCTTGGTAATGCCGTCCATCTGGTAGCCGGCACAGGTTTTAGTTTCGTACGGAGAAATCTTCATTCGCTCAGGTCCCCTCGAAGGTTGTTGTAAAAGTTTACAAAACCGACATATGTACTTTCCAACATGGATAGTATGATGTATTACATCGGTTTACGGCAACTATACCATTCAAGTCAATTCTCCCATGAAAGGACCATGGCCTTAAGTGACGAGAGACTTGTTAGGGTACCCAAGCGGTAATTTAGATAGATCTATCACAGGAGCTGTTATGATCAATATCAGAAACGGTTCTCCTCGTTCAATCCTGTTAGGCATCAAAGACGAGAGTGGTCGCGCTCCGGTAATCTCGCCGGAACTGATCCCGTCTCACTTGCCGCACGTGTTCGTCTTTGCCGAACGCGGGCCGCTTCTGCCGCAACTGGTTGTCGGGGATAGCCTCCTCACCACGTACGGTTCCAAGTCCTTCGACTACCGTTCCAAGTTCGCCAACCACCAGACTGTTCTCGTCAACACCGTAAATGGTGAAGGCAACAGCATGATGGTGCAACGTCTCGTTCCCGACGATGCTAAGACCGCCACCCTGGTGTTCTGGCTGGACACGGTTGCAGACGAAGTTATCGACTACGAACGTAACGTGGACAAGTCGTTCAAGCTCTCCGAGCTGAGCGTGAAGATTCCGAAAGCCACCAAGATCTCGGGCCACCGTGCTCGTTGGGTTGTGGAGCTGCTGCCGGAAGACACTGAGATCGGCGCACTCGACTCCAAGGTAGGTTCCATCACTGCCGAAGTCGACAGCACTCAGTCGACCATGTACCCGATCCATGCGTTCAAGGTTTCCTCTCCGGGCGGCTTCGGCAACCTGGTTGGCGTACGCCTTTCTGCTCCGACCACCGAGTCGAGCACTCCGGTCGATGATGTCACCGCAGAAGAAGCGAAAGCTCAACTGTACCGCATCGCGTTCGTTGAACGTCCTGACGAGTTCAGCACCCCGCTGGTCAAAGAGACCATCCAGGGTGAGCAGTTCGTTGACTTCGCTTATAAGGAAGGTGTGATCAACACCCGTACTGACAGCGTTGTTTCTGCCAACGACGTTCTGCTCCAGGCTTGGAACGCTCCGGCCATCAACGGCATCCCACCGACCATCGGTGTGATCGACCAAATGCACGTCTACCAGGAAAACATCGAGTTGCTCCTGGCTCTGTTCCAAGAGACCGAGTCCGAATACGGCTTGATCTCCGAAGACGCAGAAGACATGCACCTGTTCAACTTCATCGGTGCTACCGACCTGAACAACACTCCGTACTACTCGTACGTGGTGGAAGGTCCGCAGTCCGGTGGCGTACTGATGTCGGAAACGGCAACTCACTACGCTAAAGGCGGTGCTGACGGTACTCTGGACTTCGCAACCTTCGACAAGCTGGTGGCAACTGCGGTTGCTAACTACGGTGACGTTGCTGGCTTCGATTTCCTCGATACCGCCATCTACCCACAGTCCTGCATCTACGATACCGGCTTCACCTTGGACACCAAGAAGAAGCTGCTGACCGTTCTGGGTAAGCGTAAAGACATGTACGTTGTACTGTCGACCCAAGACGTATCCGCGAAGCAGAACACCCCATCGGAAGAGTCCAGCATCGCGATCTCCCTGCGTACTGCTGCTCGCATGTATCCTGAATCCGAAGTCTTCGGTACGCCGGTTTGCCGTGCTATCGTAATCGGTCACTCGGGCTACCTGATCAACTCCAAGTGGACCAAACTGACCCCGCTGACCATCGAGTTCGCGGCTAAGTCTGCCCGCTACATGGGTGCAGGCAACGGCATCTGGAAGTCGGCTCAGTCCTTCTCCATTTCGCCAGCCAACCAGGTTACCATGTTCCGCAACGTGAACGCTTCCTTCAAGAAGGTTGAAGTACGTTCGCAGGACTGGGAAAACGGCCTGGTGTGGGTACAGAACTACGACC
>RCUL01000044.1_pt1 | contig 141531 bp, 122 predicted proteins | sample 2167521 | NCBI WGS metagenome assembly RCUL01 (sample SAMN09932745, study PRJNA488358) | compost metagenome | feature: garden; material: soil; isolation source: compost soil in acetic acid-enriched culture | place: Germany: Experimental Botanical Garden Goettingen | collected 2016-01-27
TGGTATTGAGTCAGGCCATAAGATTAATGACTTTATCTTTAAAAAGATTAAGTAACTAATAAAAAGGCTTAGAACAAAATCTAAGCCTTTTGTTTTAAAACCAATTCGTTGAATAAGCGGGATTAAACATTAGCTAAACTTAAAGAGTTAAATGAAAAAACCTTTGAATTATTAGTTATATAAATATAATAGTAACCACCATTTTAACTAGGCAGAAAACGACAATGAAGCTTTTCGCATTTCTAATTTGTGTAATTGTATCAAGTAGCTGCTTTGCCTCAACTCAAGAAGACTTTGAACTTAAATATTACAAATTAATGGAGCGATACATCCAAACACAATCGAACAGAAATCAAGTGATTTCCACAGAGGCAAAAACTGAGCAAGAAGATCTAGTTAGGTCTAATAAACTCAAAGCTCTAGATTGCAAAGGATGGAAAGAAAATATTGAACTTTATGACTTTATCTTAAGTAGATTTAAAGAATATGAAGCAGCCTCAGAAGAGATTCGAACAATGGGATATACTAAAGAGAGCCTGCAAGAGGATTCTGAATGGTTGCGTGAGCAATTAGACCAACCAGAGAACCAATGTAGATAAACCAAAATTTAAAAAACCGCCGAGATGCGGTTTTTTATTGCCTGCTAAAAGCAGATGCAGACAGCATAACGAGCGAATATTCATTTTGTTTTCACGTAACAACATCCCCCTCTTGAGGTATATTGAATCTTCCTTTATTCACATATCTCCCTAAAAACAAAAAGCTCACAAGCAATATAGTTTTCTTTAAATATCACTTTAGTTAATCTCTAGACTTATTAATATTCATAAATCATGTTAAAAATATAGAAATGAACACTTCACTAACTAATTACTTAAACTCACGAAAGTCAGAAAATAATATGCTAAAAATTTTAGGGCGCGATAACTCCATTAATGTACGTAAAGTCTTGTGGCTGTGTGAAGAGCTAAATCTTGAATATGAAAGAGAAGATTGGGGAAGAGGCGTTCTTTCAACACAATCTCCTGAATTTCTACAATTAAACCCCAATGGACAAATTCCTGTTGTCTTAGATGGTGATTTAGTACTTTGGCAGTCCAATAGTATTATACGTTATCTAGCAAATGCTTATGACAAAGAGCATCTGCTTTACCCTACACAAGCGAAAGAAAGATTTTTTGTAGACCAGTGGCTTGATTGGCAAGCGATAGAGCTGAATAACAGCTGGACTTATACGATTATGTCTCTGCTTAGACATTCACCAGATCATCAAGACCCAAACTTATTACAACAAGGTATTGATAAGTGGAATCGTCATATGCAGATGCTTGATCAACAACTTGCAAAAACTCAAGCCTATGTTGCAGGTTCACAATTTAGCTTAGCCGATATTCCAATTGGTCTGTCTGTACAACGCTGGAAGGCAACGCCTTTTGACCATCCAACGCTTAACCATGTTGACCAATATTTTGAACTTTTAAATCAACGTGCGGGCTTCTTAAAATGGGGAAATAACGGTGAACCTTAATTTTTAAATAAGCTTTAGTCCAAGTGATGGCGCTTCACGATGCCATCACTTAAAAGTTGATAGACCTGTTTTAAATCATCTCGATTTGCTTGAGCTAATAAGTCTTGATGCATTGCCAAAATGTTCTGATCGCCTCGCATTGCAGGCCCTGTTTGCATTTGCATTGGATCATTTTCAGTGGCTTTTTTTGCTGTTTCTATCATTAAAGGATAAAGCAAACTAAAGTCCACCTGCTCTGCATCCACTATCTGCTTTGCCATATCAAAACAATAATTACTAAAATTACAGGCAAATACGGCTGCTAAATGCAAAGTTAAACGCTGCTTTGAAGTGTATTGATATACTCGATTACTTAGGCTATTTGCTAAATCAGAAAGTAGTTTCTGGTCGACATCTGCTAACGCTTCAACAAACAATGGTGTTGCAGACCAGTCAACATCTCTTTCAAAGCTAAATGTTTGTAATGGATAAAATACCCCTGCTTTTTCATGCACATGACTGATGACTTCAATATTAGTGCTACCCGAGGTGTGAACCATAAGAGTTTCAGGAAATAATTCATGAACCTGTTTTACAAGCTCTGCAATTGCACTATCTGAAACTGCTAGAATGATGAGATCGGTCGATTGAAATTGCTGTAAAGACTGACATGCTTTTGCTTGAATTTTCTCTGCAAATTTCTGGGTTTTATCAAAATCACGTGCATAGACTTGTACGATGTTATGCCCTTGAGTCAATAAAGCCTGTGCCAAATGAAAGGCAACTCGTCCACTTCCTATCAAACTGATTTTCATATTAACCCAACAATATTTATCTCTATAAAAAAGCTTCTCAAAATGAGAAGCTTTTTTCAAATCAAAATGAATAAAATCAATAATTTTTCATAAATTATTTCATTATTGAGCTACTGAAAACTCGATGCGACGGTTTTTGAAACGTCCTTCATCAGTTGTATTTTCAGCAACTGGTTGATCAGAACCATGACCTTGTGCAACTAATTTAGATGCGTCTACACCTTTAGATGTTAAATAATCTACTACGGCTTGTGCACGGCGTTGAGACAAAGCTTTATTTGAAGCTGCATTACCAGTTGAGTCAGTATGACCACCAACATTTAATTTCACTCCAGAAACTTTATTTAAAAGTGTTACAGCTTGATCAAGAATAGCTTTGTTATCCGCAGGGATGTCACTTGAACCACTGGCAAAATTAATAATTTGCAAGTTAAGGGCTTTCACCAAAGCATTTACATCGACGTTGTTCGGATCAATTGCTGTTAGAGCAGTTTGTGATGCACTCAAGCTATTGCTCACAGATTGTTCAGCTGTTACTGGTGCTGCGGCTACAACCTCAGTATGTGGCACCAATGCTTTTACTTTTGCAGTTAAAGCTTCTAATGCTGCTGCATCACCCGCTTTCAAAGTAATTTTATCACCCACCCATTCTAAAGATGCATTTGGCACGCCTTTTAATGCACCTAATACACCAGCAAGTGCATCTTTGTCTGTAAATGAAGCCGCATAAGTTTGGCTTGTATCCACATTACAATCTTGAGTTGTCGAAAAAACCTTTTTAACGTTTGTTTGTAGCGTTGCCAAGAAGCCTTGGTCGCCAATCCCAGCCTGACACTGACTCACTGCCCCTTTATCATCTGTACTTAAAGTTAAACTAGCTGGTGCAGCGGCAGCTTCAACACCACTTGCAGCCGATGATTCTGATGCTGGTACAGCTTCTTTATGCTGGCAAGAACGCCATAACCAAGCAATTAAAAGACCTAGAATAATTAATGCAATAATAGGTAATAACCCACGAGATTTACCCATTTTTTCGCTGGCTGCCGCTAATGGTGGAGCTGTTGAAGTTGAATGTGTAACCGAAGATAAGCCTGCACCAACACCTAAAGGTGCTAATAGACCCACTGCCCATGCAGGTAAATATGAACGAATTGTTTCTGCATGCTGGCGCAAGTAATTCACAATACTTTGCTGGTCATTTCCGGCAACATCTGAAATTGCATTAAGGCTAGGTTTAATCGCGCTGTTGAGTGTACTTTCAATTTCATTATTTGGTGCTGTACCGCTTAAATGAGTAAGCACGGTATTCTTGATTTGATCATTATGCGAAAAAAGATCGGATAATGATGGAGCCAGACTATTTTTCAATTGTCCAATAAGATCAGGTTTAGCAGCTAATAATGAAAGTAAAATTGGATAAAACTTAGATAAAGCATTCGATTTTTCGCCTAGGTATCCATCCTGTTCATCTAATAATATTGAAGATACTTTTTCTTTAAGCAATTCTATAGGGTTTATCGACATTGGTTATTCTCCCGAATTTATACGTCGTAACCAGCAACTTTTGATTATTCAAATAGTTCTTCTTTGCTGATAGTTTTTTATTCTAATCTGCCTAGAATCTTTTATTGTTTTTTATATAATTTATATACAATTTTCCATCTAGTATTTACAAAACAGGCAGATCTTATTGATCTACCTGTTTATATTTTAAATTTACTTTAACTAAGTACTTTATCAGTTAGCAAAAGTTTGCAGTACTTTACCTGTCAAGGTTTGGCCCAGTAATGGGGTATTTTTCCCTTGCGATAAAATTGTGTCTTTGCTTACTGTCCAGCTAAAAGCAGGATCTATCAATACCCATCCTGCTTCACTTTCCCAACGCGCGGTCATATTCGCAACCTGCGCTGGCACGCTGGTTACTTTAGTAACCCATTCTAGAGGTTCAAATAAACCTTCATTAATGAGTTGAATACCTAAAGATACATAGGTATCAAAAGCTGTAATGCCCGGCTGAGTTTCAGCAAATGGCGCCATTTTTGCCGAACTGCTTAAAGGCTCATGGTGCGTACAGATTGCATCAATTACGCCTTCTTTTAAGCCTTGACGTAAAATTTCTTTATCTTGCTCAGAACGCAATGGTGGGCGAACGTGTGCAAGTGAATTGAAACCGTCTGTTAAGTGTTCAGTTAAATGTAACTGGTGCATTGCAACATCGGCAGTCACAGGTAAGCCTTTTGCTTTTGCAGCACGAATTAGGTCAACCGATGCACCACAAGACAACAAACCAAAGTGAGCTTTTACGCCAGTTGCTTCAATCATAAGCAAATATTTTGCAATCGCTACAGTTTCAGCAAGTGCCGGAATCATCGGCAGACCTTGGCGAGAAGCGATAAAACCTTCGTGTGTACATCCATCTTTAGCAATCTGTGGTTCTTCGGCATAGAACACAACCGTTAAGCCAAGACCTGCTGCATATTCTAAGGTACGAATAACAACATCATCATTTTCAAAAGCGGCGTTGGCATTTGAAACAGCAGTACAACCGCCCTTTTTCAGGCCAGCCATATTTGCAGGTTGTTTACCATTTAAGCCTTGCGTCTGAGCACCAATAATATGCATGTGAATGCCACCATCAAGCCATGCCTTTTCAATCAAGCCATGAATGAGGGCACCGTTGTCTTGTACAATCGGCTTTGAGTCGGGTGGGGTAATGACATGCAAAATTCCATTAGCACGTGCCGCCTTCCCTTCAGATTTAAGTGTCCCGTGTTGCTGTTGACCAGGCTCACGTAAACGCGCGCACAAATCAACCATGGTTGGCATTAGCCATTTACCTTGACCATCAATGGTTTGTTCAACTTGCTCTACTGGGGCAACCAGCTTGCCATTTTGAATATATACAGTTTGTACGTTGTCTGTTTTCTGGATTGGGTCTAACACACGTACATTTTCAATTTTTACAATACTCATGTGATCCATTCCTTACAACGTAATCGCTTCAATTAAGCCTTGTTCTTGGAGCTGGCCTTGCATTGACAACGCCAACACAGCCATACGAACTGCAATACCGTTGGTTACTTGTTTCAGAATAACCGACTGGTCTCCATCCGCCACACTTGAATCAATTTCTACACCACGATTCATTGGTCCCGGATGCATCACGATACAATCAGGTTTCGCTAAACCAAGACGTTCTTTGTTTAGGCCATACATTCTGTAAAATTCAGACTGTGAAGATAATGCTGGAGAATCAATACGCTCATTTTGAATACGTAGAGCAATAATCACATCACAATCTGCGATCCCAGCATCCATGTTATTAAACAAGCGGACATGTTCGCCATATTCGGAAAAGCCCACTGGTAATAATGTATTCGGTGCAATCACACGAATATCTTTACATCCTAGTGTTTGTAATGCAGCAACATCCGAACGTGCTACACGAGAGTGTTTAATGTCACCAATAATGGCAACACTCAACTCTTCAAACGGTTTCTTTGTTTCACGGCGAATTGTAAGCATATCAAGCATCGCTTGCGTTGGATGGGCATGACGTCCATCTCCTGCATTAATAATCGCGACCTTTGGACATACATCTTTAGCAATGAAATGTGCAGCGCCCGAAGATGAATGGCGTACAACAAAAATATCAGCAGCCATTGCTTCAAGGTTCCAAAGCGTATCTCGTAGCGTTTCACCTTTTGATGTACTTGAACGTGCAATATCAATATTCAATACATTTGCAGACAAGCGTTTTGCTGCTGCTTCAAAAGTAGTACGAGTACGGGTGGAGTTTTCAAAGAAAAGATTCATAACCGTCAATCCCTCTAAGAGCGGACGGTTAATTAAATTATTATTATCATCTAAAAAGCTTTGTGCGGTATCTAAAATCTTAGTGAGGTTTTCTTTTGAAAGTCCCTCAATCGTTAAAAAATGTTTTAAATTTCCGTCTTGATTGAGCTGAACCTGGCTCGGTTGATGCAACGCTGCAATATGCATAATGGATTCCTATGGGTCGAATCGCGAAAACGTGCATAGTGTAGCTGAATTCCGCTCTTTTCGCAGAAGAACTTTACAGAATAAGGCCCTAAATTGACCAGAAAATTTAGGACCGTGATCTGGACTATCTCAATGCACCTATATAATGGTGTGGAACTTGTGCCCGATAAATGTCTTCGGCGGTGATTTCTGAATCCTCATCGACTTTAACATCAGCAAGTTTTTCTTTTTGAGAAGGCTCTGGCAGTGTGTCAACCAACGATCTTAATCGCTCAACGCATCGTTTTAATTCGTCATCCTCTGTTTCTAATGCTACCGTAATTACATATTTTGCATAATCTTTATTTTGAATCACGTACATTGCATCTATTACCCGCCCAGTCACCCTACGCATACGTACATATATTTGTGTAGCCACAGAGAAAGCATCTGCATTAGTGATAAAACCATTCCCGATCATGTCTTTCATTTATAACGTCCCCATCCATTAAAATTATAAAAATGGTTAAAAACCGACTATGTCTGTTAAATAAATAACCATCAATAATATTGGTCTAGCAAAATACATACCAATTTCAAGGTATTACTCATTAAAAATCAGTTTATTGGTTGCTAAATGATAGGTTGCAATAATTTAAAAACCTTTAGACATCAAAATACGTTAAACTTTGCATCGTTAATATTTATATGTTTTGGTCAATCGAGTTTATGAATACCTCTTTACGTTTAAACCACTATTGGATTACTTGTGCTGATGGTTTAGAACCCCTCTTACAAGAAGAAATAGAACAACTTGGCACCAAAGTAACAGAACGTAAAGCAGGACGTTTAATCATTGAAGGAACGCTTGAACAAGCTTACCGCATCTGTATGTGGTCTCGTCTCGCTTCTCGTGTTTTACTTCCTATTCATACTTATGAACTTGAATTTACGCATGATGCACGTGATGTAGCAGAAGAGCTCTATGAAGGCGCGATGAGCTTTGATTGGTCACTTATTTTTGCACCACAAAGTACTTTCGCAATCCGCTTACATGCAGAACGTGAAATCATGGTCAATTCGCAATTTGCTACTCTGCGTGTAAAAGATGGCGTTGTTGATTCCTTTATGGAAGCTGTAGGCCGCCGTCCTAGCATTGACACCAAACAACCAGAAATTACGATCTATGCTTTGGCAGGTAAAACTGAACATACCTATTGTTTAGACTTGTCTGGTGACTCGCTACATAAACGTGGCTACCGTCGTTTTATGACGGATGCACCAATTAAAGAAAACCTTGCTGCGGCAATTTTACAAAAAGCTCAGCTCAAACAGCGTAACCCAGAAATTATACTCGACCCAATGTGTGGTTCAGGCACATTTATCATTGAAGCATTGATGATTTTAACTGACCGTGCACCAGGGCTTGTTCGTCGTTTTGGCTTTAATGGCTGGCATGGTCATGACCGCGACCTTTGGCTTTCTCTAAAAGCCGAAGCAGCAGAACGTCATGAAAAAGCGCTTGAATTACCTCTACCTAAATTTTATGCCTACGATGCAGACTGGGAAGCAATTAAAGCAACCCGTGAAAATATTATTGCGGCAGGCTTTGAAAATTTATTAGGTCAGATTCAGATCGAAGAGCGTACTTTAGCTGACTGGCCAGATTTTGCTGCTGAAGGCAAAACTGCATTTATTGTGACTAACCCACCTTATGGTGAACGTTTAGGTGAAAAAGCTTCGAACCGTTCTCTTTACCTAGGTTTATCAGCACTTTTACAAAAACATTTTCCAAATCAATATGCAGCAATTATTGCAGCTCAAATTGAACAATCTGATGTTTTAGCGTTTGAAGCACCTGAAACTTTACGCTTAATGAATGGTAAGTTACCAATTTATATTCGTTTCGGTGTAATCAAACCAGAAAAAGTGAGTCAACCATTTTTAGCAAATTGGCAAGCCCAACCTATTGAAATGGAAGAAGCACAAGACTTCGCTAACCGTTTGCAAAAAAATATGACAGCCTTGAAAAAATGGGCAACGAAAGAAAATATTTATTGCTTACGTTTGTATGATGCCGACTTACCTGACTTTAATGTCGCTGTTGACTTATATGGTGACCGTTTACACGTTCAGGAATACGCTCCACCAAAAACAATCGATCCGGAAAAAGCTAAAAAACGTTTTAATTTAGCGCTTGCTGCAATTCGTGCTGTTACTGGTTTAAACCGCGATGCCATCTTTATTAAGACACGTGCACGCCAAACTGGTACAACTCAATATACGAAACAAAGTACAGCTTCAAAACGTTTTATCGTGCAAGAAGGTAAAGCTAAAATTTTGGTTAACCTGACTGATTACCTAGATACAGGTTTATTCCTTGACCACCGTCAAATGCGTTTACGTATTGCTCAAGAAGCACGTGGTAAACACTTCTTGAACTTATATAGTTATACGTCTACTGCAAGCTTACATGCTGCACTTGGCGGTGCCGCAAGTACGACAAGTGTGGATTTATCTAACACTTACTTAAACTGGTCAAAAGAAAACTTCGTTTTAAATGGCTTAACTGTAGATCATGCAGATGAACAACACATGTTCTTTGCCAGTGACTGTTTTGAGTGGTTAAAAGAAGGCCATGAACAATACGACCTTATTTTTATTGACCCACCAACATTCTCAAACTCGAAAAAATTCTATGGTACATTCGATGTTCAACGTGACCATATCTCACTGATCAAACGTGCAATGAACCGTTTGCACAGTGAAGGTACGCTCTATTTCTCGAATAACTATCGTGGTTTTGAGATGGACGAAGAAATTGAAGCTATTTTTCAGGTTGAAGAAATCACTTCTGAAACAATTGGCCTTGATTTTAAACGTAATCAAAAAATCCACCGTGCGTGGAAAATTCAGCACCCTGCTCTAGATCAATATTAATGAAATTAGAGGTTATTATTACTTCACGGTAATAATAACCTCGCTATGAACATTTTTTGACTCAAAATCATATTTGGTAAATCTGTCTGCTCTTTCCGGTAGCGCAATCATTTCTAATCTCTTCTTTTCTTTACTATCAACAACACGATTTTGTTTTTGTTCTTGATAAGGGGAAAGTACGCTAGTTCTAAGTGCATTCCATCGAACTTGCTGTAAATAGTTATCTCCTAATGCCTGACGTACTTGCTGTTGTTCTATCGCAGGTTTTTTGGCATCGTCCTGAGCTTTAGCAATAATGACGGGTAAAGACGTGGTTATCGCTCCTGTTTGAGTTGCAAGCGCACTTTCCGACATTGGTTGTGCTGCCCATGTATTTGATAATAATACAGATACACCGCTCAAAACTCCCAGCATATACCCTTGCTTATTGTTCATTTCATTCATCCTAAAATTGTTATTGTTTGTTATATCGAACAAAATTAACAATTTTTTAAGCATGTCGCAATGTTATAAACAAACTTCCCGACAATTAACATTGATCATTTTAAAACCTGATTTTTTTCACGAGCATTTTGTGAATATTCCAGTAGTTTTATAGATTCTTATCTCAGACTTGAACCACACCCTTAAATCCCTTACTGTGATTTTATAATTTATCTGTAAATTGATTTTATTTATAAATAAACACCATCCGAGGTGAAATAATGCTTCAGCACTGCTGCCAAATATTAGAAACTCTTCAACTTAAAATTGCCTTTATTGAAAGTGCCAGTTCAGGTTATTTAACTAGCCAATTTTCCATTCATAAAAATAGCGGTGCAGACATTTTACTTGGTGGTTTAGTGAGTTACGACCCCAGCATTAAAGTTAGTATTTTAAATATCGATCCAAAGTTAATAGAGACCTACACAGCAGAGTCACAACAAGTTACTGAGGAAATGTGCAAACTGGGTCAACAGTTATTTCAACAAGCCGATCTTATTGTAAGTTGTACTGGTCTATTAAAATCCGGAGGAAGTGAAACCCCAGAAAAACCTGTAGGTACTTTTTTTATCTGCATTTCTTATCAAGACCGTATTTATCATTACCATTATTTTTTATCTGGTCACCCTGAACAAAAATTAAAAACATTAACTCAAAAAGTTTCAGATGCCTTAGTTGCTTTACTCACCTCAACTGACAAGACATTCTCACCATAAAAAAAGAGAATATGTTTCCATATTCTCTTTTCGGTTTTAGCAGAAAAAGCTTAGCTGAGTTTCATTTTATCGAAGACTAAGTGACCATTTTCACCTTTAACTAAAATGGTATCACCTGCGACAAAATCACCAGACAAGATTTTTTGAGCTAATGTGTTTTCAATCTGTTGTTGAATCGCACGTTTTAACGGACGAGCGCCATATACAGGGTCGAAACCGGCATCAATCAATAAATCAAAGGCAGTATCATCTACAGTTAAACTCATATCACGATCAACAAGTCGTGAACGTAATCGATCCAACTGAATATCGGCAATGCCTCGAATTTGTGCTTTCTTGAGTGAATGGAAAATCACAAGCTCATCAATCCGGTTAATAAATTCCGGACGGAAATGCTGACTTACCGCATTCATTACAATGGTACGTACTTCATCGTCAGTTGCACCCTCACCTAGTTCACGTACATCTTGTGAACCTAAATTCGAAGTCATCACAATAACCGTGTTTTTAAAGTCGACTACTCGGCCTTGTGAGTCTGTTAAGCGTCCGTCATCCAACACTTGTAGCAAGATATTGAATACATCAGGATGGGCTTTTTCAACCTCATCAAACAACACCACACTATATGGTTTACGGCGAACAGCTTCAGTTAAAACACCGCCTTCTTCATAACCCACATAACCCGGAGGTGCACCCACCAAACGGCTAACCGAATGTTTCTCCATGAATTCACTCATGTCGATACGAATCATGGCGTCATCACTGTCAAACAAGAAGTTCGCCAGTGCTTTTGTTAACTCGGTTTTACCAACACCTGTTGGACCCAAGAATAAGAATGAACCACTTGGACGATTCGGATCAGACAACCCTGCACGCGAACGACGAACTGCATTCGATACAGCTACAACAGCTTCATCTTGTCCTACAACGCGGTCATGTAAAAAACCTTCCATATTGAGTAGTTTTTCACGCTCGCCTTGCAGCATTTTAGCAACTGGAATTCCTGTTGCTGCACTAACGACTTCGGCAATTTCATTTTCAGTCACTTTAGTACGAATAAGTTTTGGCTCTTCGTTCTCTTCAGCAACTTCATCTTGCTCAAGTTGTTTTTGCAACTCAGGAATTACACCATACTGTAAACGTGCTGCTTCAGCCAAATCACCCTCACGCTGAGCCTTTTCAAAGGCAATACGCGCTTTATCAAGTTCAACCTGAGCTTGTTTGGTGCCTTCCACAAGAGTCTTCTCAGATTTCCAGATTTCTTCAAGATCGTTGTATTCTTTCTCGACTTCAGCAATCTGTTTTTCAAGATGAGTGACTTCGGCTTTACTGCCGACATCTTCATCTTTTTTTACAGCTTCCAATTGCATTTTCAACTGGATTAAACGGCGGTCGAGCTTATCAAGCGCTTCTGGTTTAGAGTCAATTTCCATCTTAATACGAGAAGCTGCTTCATCAATCAAGTCAATTGCTTTGTCTGGTAATTGACGATCTGTAATATAACGATGAGACATTTTTGCGGCAGCAATAATCGCTGAGTCTAAAATCTGTACGCCATGGTGAGTGGCATATTTCTCTTTTAGACCACGCAAAATCGCAATAGTATCTTCAACGCTTGGCTCATCAACCAGTACTTTTTGGAAGCGACGTTCTAAAGCTGCATCTTTTTCAATATATTGGCGATACTCATCTAAGGTTGTTGCACCCACACAGCGCAACTCACCGCGCGCCAATGCAGGTTTTAACATGTTCCCTGCATCCATTGCGCCATCACCCTTACCTGCGCCTACAAGCGTATGTAGCTCATCAATAAACAGGATGATTTCGCCTTCATGTTTAGCCAAATCTTTTAAAACAGCTTTTAAACGTTCTTCAAACTCACCTCGATATTTAGCACCAGCAAGTAATGAACCTAAATCTAATGATAAAACTCGTTTGCTTTTTAAACCTTCTGGTACTTCACCATTTACAATACGCTGTGCCAAACCTTCAACAATCGCGGTTTTACCAACACCCGGCTCACCAATGAGTACAGGGTTATTTTTTGTACGACGTGATAAAACCTGAATAGTACGACGGATTTCATCATCACGCCCAATCACCGGATCAAGTTTTCCCGCTAAAGCACGTTCAGTTAAATCAATCGTATATTTATTAAGTGAGTCACGTTGATCTTCGTGATTATTACTCATGACTTTGTCACTACCTCGAATATGTTCAATAACTTTACGTAAGCTGTCGGGAGTTACACCCACGGCATTTAAAATACTTTTAGTTTCGCCTGTCTCTGCTAGACCTAATAGGACCCAGTCAGTTGACAAAAATTCGTCGCCTACTTTTTGCGCATATCTATCTGCCAGATTAAGCGCTTTAACCGCTTCAGGGTTTAAATTGACATCTCCAGTCGGATTCGCAATGGTCGGAGCATCTTTTATAGCTTGCTCAAGCTTTTGTTTAAGTTCAGGTAACCGAGCACCTGCTTGTTGCAACAAACTAATATTTGATGGCTCTCCTAATAGGGTAGACAAAATATGAATACCTGCGATCGCGGTATGGTCTTTACCCATCGCTAAAGATTGAGCATCTGAAAGGGCTTGCTGCAAGCGGTTTGTAAATTTTTCAAAACGCATTCTTGTTATTCCTCACAACAAATTTGTACTTGTGTAATAAATGGGAACACTTTTTCGGATTTCAAATAAATTTTTATATATTTTTCATAATGTTATTAAAATAACAATGAGTAAAACTCCATTATAATATGGGTTTGTTTATTGTATATTTCAAGTACACTTCTGCTATATTTTATAAAATATCTTTAAACTTGAGCTGAGCTATTCTTTTTAAACTTATAGTATTCACAGAGACTTCATTGAGAACTCTACAATTAAGATTTAGTCTATATTCCTAATCATTCATTAATTTTGATATTTGCTATGCTTTTCAAACAAATTATATTAACAACAACCTGTCTTTTTACAGCTACTCTGGCAATGGCCGAGCTGCCACAAGATTCTAGAAGAGCAGGTGGAATTGCGGTTATTCCTTTAACTGCTGATATTACTCAGGTCAACTTCCAGCAAAAACCAGTTTTAATCAGTCAAGAAGGTCATCAGCGTTATGCTGTACTTGGTATTCCGTTATCTACTCCACTCGGCAGTGTTCAGCTCGACACTAATAAAGCCCCTATTCAAATAGAAATTAAGCCCTATCCTTACGCTGAGCAACGAATTAAAGTCACTAACCAAGACTATGTGAACCCCAACCAAAGTCAGTTAGACCGTTACGCTCAAGAAGCGAAAGAACAAAATGAAGTTTATAACTCTTTCACATCAAGTTCATGGCAAAGCTTACCCAAATTTATACGCCCCACTTCGGGGAAATTCAGTAACTCTTTTGGGCGAAAACGCTTCTTTAATGGCGAAGAGCGCGCGCCCCACTCAGGTTTAGATATCCCTGCACCAGTAGGACAAAAAGTAATTGCGCCAGCAGATGGTGTTGTAATTCAAACTGGATCTTATTTTTTTAATGGTCAAACCGTATTGATTGATCACGGGCAAGGCTTAATCAGTATGTTTTGCCATTTAAGTGCAATTAAAGTAGAGAAAGGCCAACATATTCGCCAAGGAGAAACTTTAGGTTTAGTCGGTAAAACTGGACGTGTTACAGGTCCGCACTTGCATTGGGGCATGAGTCTCAATAATGCACGAGTAGATCCGCAATTGTTTTTAGGTACTGTCCGCTAATTTAAAGCTTTCCGAAAATATTTTGGCGCATCGACATACCCTTCTCGTAAGTAAAATTGATGCGCCAATGTTCGCTGTTCGCCCGAATGCAGTTCCATTCGATCACAGCCACGTTGCCTTGCCAATTGCTCAGCCTGCTGCAAAAGTAAATGTCCAACACCTTTACTTCGTATATTTTCATCAACACATAAATAGCATACTTTAGCAAAGTCACCTTTTAAGGCGATTTGTGGAATAAAATAAAGGGATAAAAAGCCACACACTTTATCTTCCTCTTCAGCAACCAAAATTACTGCTTTTGGGTCGCTATGCAGTATTTCAAATTTTTCTTGGATAAGAGCGAGAGGCTGTGGGTACCCCATCTGTTTAAGTAAATCGCATATGGCCTGAGTATCTTCCCATTTAGCAGTGCGAATATTCACTTTCATTTCTCCTCTTATTTTTTAGTTATTTTTGACAATAAAAAAGCCAACTCTAATGTCAGCTTCTTTTTCTACCTATCAAAAAAACACCTTATTCAGCTTCAATAATTTCGAAGTCATGGGTGATTTCAACACCACCATCAGAAAGCATTTTACTCGCTGAACAATATTTTTCGGCAGATAATTCAACCGCTTTTGCAACCTGTTTTTCTTTTACAGCTTTACCTGTTACCACGAAGTGTAAGTGGATTTTAGTAAAAACAGCCGGAATTGCGTCAGCGCGCTCAGCTTTTAAATTACATACAACATTCGTCACATCTTGACGAGATTTCTTTAAAATGGTCACAATATCAAACGAAGCACACCCACCAAGTCCCATTAATAGCAACTCCATAGGACGTGGACCACGGTTTTCACCACCATACTCAGGTGAGCCGTCCATGATGACACTATGCCCACTATCTGATTTCGCTTCAAAAGCAACATTCTCTAGCCAATGTACACTTGTTTGCATTGCAACTACCTAAAAAAAATTATAAATTTAAGCAGGGTCTGTTGACATTTCATCTATGGATTGCTTTAGAGCTAAAAATTAATCCAAATAAGACGCAAAACCCAGACAATGGCTATCCTTTGTCCAGTTTTGTTATATAGTTTGTGAAATTTCAGCCATAATCTGAGCTGCAATTTAAGCAGTGCAGGCATAGCGCAAGACCATGTTATTTTGTACGTTCCGTTGTTAAGATCTATTTATTTAGAATGGCTAAATTTCATAGCTCTTGCTTGGTAACGTCTAAAAGAATTGTCTTATGTCGCAACCATCTGTGAAATGTCAACAGACCCTTGTTTTGTACACTAACATAAAATGAGTTGATAAGGAATTTCATCTCTTCTGTGTAATAGCTCATCTCGGGCTTGTGTGAATTGTTTACCCTATTCGGAACATATTAAGCATGACTTCAAATTTTTCACAACTCAGCACAGATGCTTTATCCCCGGGGCAACTACCTGAATCCGTTAAAGCATTGTTAAAACGTGCTCACATCAACAGATATCCAAAACGAACCACAATTGTTGATGCCGGAACAGAGTCGAAATCTTTATATTTAATTTTAAAAGGCTCAGTTTCAATTATTTTACGTGAAGATGATGAACGTGAAATTGTTGTTGCATATTTGAATCCGGGTGACTTCTTTGGGGAAATGGGGCTTTTCGAACCGAACCCTCAACGTACAGCTGAAGTTCGTACTCGTGATGTCTGTGAAATTGCAGAAATTTCTTATGACAACTTCCACGAACTTAGCAAACAATATCCAGACTTAAGTTATGCTGTTTTTGCACAGCTCGTTCGCCGTCTAAAAAATACGACCCGTAAAATGACAGATCTTGCATTTATCGATGTGTCTGGCCGTATTGCACGTTGTTTAATCGACTTATCTTCACAGCCAGAAGCAATGATTTTGCCAAATGGTCGTCAAATTCGTATTACTCGTCAAGAAATTGGCCGTATTGTGGGTTGTTCACGTGAAATGGTTGGCCGTGTACTCAAAACCTTAGAAGATCAAGGCATGATCCAGACAGATGGTAAAGCTATTCTTATTTTTGATGTTTCATTAGAAGATGCACCTGTTTCTGATGAAGACTATGATGATGATGAATAATATTTATTAAATTTTTAATCAAAAGCAAACTTCGGTTTGCTTTTTTTATATGCAACAATGAGTTAATACACAAAACTTACAAACTATTCTAATTTTATGATTTAAGTTGAATACATATTCTCCGTTAGGCTAGCTCAAAATTTCCAAGGATTCCACTGTATGCAATTTAACCCACTTAGTCGCACAGGCCTCAAGCTTCCAGAAATTTGTTTAGGCACCATGACATTTGGTGAGCAAAATTCCCAGCAAGAAGCATTTCAACAACTTAATTATGCTTTGGCACACGGTTTATATTTTTGGGATACGGCAGAGATGTATTCGGTTCCGCCAAAACCTGAAACTTATGGTGCAACAGAAACGATCATTGGCAATTGGTTTGCCCAAAATGGTCAACGTGATAAAGTCTTCCTCGCCTCTAAAATTGCCGGACCTGGCTTTGGAGGAACACACATCCGAGAAGGCCATACGCGCTTCAACAGCGATCATATTGCGAAAGCCCTAGATGGCTCGCTCAAACGCCTCCAAACCGACTATATCGACCTTTATCAACTCCATTGGCCTGAACGTCACACCAACTTCTTTGGTACGTTAGCTTATGGCAACCAGCAAGCTCAAAATGATTACGACACAACACCTCTAGAAGAAACATTACTTGCTCTACAAGAAGAGATTAACCGCGGACGCATTCGCTATATTGGCTTATCAAATGAAACTCCATGGGGCACTATGAAGTTTTTACATTTGGCTGAAAAATTAGGTGTAAGTAAGTTCGTAAGCGTTCAAAACCCATATAGTCTACTCAACCGTACTTATGAACTAGGTATGTCTGAAATTGCTAAATATGAAGATGTTGGTTTACTCGCTTACTCTCCTCTTGCTTTTGGTTACCTCTCTGGAAAGTTTAGAAATGGCGCTCGTCCCGCTAATGCCCGTGTCACATTATTTCCGCGTTTTAGCCGCTATAGTAACCCTCAAAGCGAATGGGCAACTGAGCAATATGCACAGCTAGCAGAGAAACATGGGTTAAGCTTAACCCAAATGGCATTAGCATTTATCAAACAACAATTCTTTGTGACCAGCACAATTATTGGTGCCACGAACCTAGACCAACTTAAAGAAAATATTCAGGCATTTGAAATTGAATTATCTGCTGAAGTTTTGCAAGGTATTGAGGCCATTCACACTCAACAGCCCAACCCTGCGCCCTAAATAAAAAACGAATGCTTAAGCATCCGTTTTCTTTATCTATAAAAAATTTATATCTTATTTACGGGTATTATAAACTGCCATTGCTGCAGGCAAGTTTTTACGCATTTCGCCAATACGCTGAGAGTTAGATGGGTGAGTAGACAGGAAAGATGAACCACCACCACCTTCAAGCTTGTTCATTTTCTCCCACAGTGTAATCGCAGCATTTGGGTTATAACCTGCACGCGCCATTAGCATTAAACCGCCTTGGTCAGCACGACTTTCCAAGCTACGAGAATATGGTAAGCCTACACCCACTTGCGAACCCAGTTGAGCAGCAGCAGTTCCAAGCTGACCGACATTGTTACCGGCATAGCTTAAACCAATACCTAATGCTAAATCAGTCAAAGCCTGAGCACCGATTTTACTTTTTGCATGCTCTTCTAAGGCGTGAGTCATTTCATGCCCCATAACTGCTGCAATTTCAGCATCAGTCAGGTTCAATTTATTTACAATACCTGTATAAAACACAACTTTACCGCCCGGTGCTACGTAAGCATTAATCGAGTCAGACTTCAACACTGCCAACTGCCAGCTAAATGGCTGACCCGTCTGGTTCATCTGGTTCGCATATGGTTTTAAACGGTTGAATACAGCATTAATGCGGTTATATGTACTAGAACTAGTATCTAGCGCACCTTTACCACGTGCTTCCTGCACCATTTTATTAAAACCCTGAGCAGATTGAGTATTTAAGGTCGCTGTATCTGCACCTGCCATATCCGCTACTGTTGCACAGCCAGAAATGGTCATCACACTTGCAGCACACAAGCTTAAAAAGAGTTTTTTATTCATAACACGGATCACCTAAATCGTTAAAAAAGCTGTTTATTCTTTTACACTTATTATAAGAAATACCGCTCACGCTTTGAATGTCTCATTCCTTCATGATCATAGTATTTATGTAACGATCAAGCAGATAAAGTCATCAAATAAATCCAGAAAATCAAACATATTACATTTAAGCCAAGATAGATATGACTTAAGGTCTTAACTTTCTCTTCAAGATTAGGACTTTCTCTTTTCCAGAGTAAATAACTATTTTGTATGAATACCACAGGAATTAATACACATGCGAACAATACTGACAAGCTCATAAAAGCAGTCATGAAGAAATCTTCATGATATGTTTGTCCATAAATGACCAACATCGCTAATGTTGGAGAGCCACCAATAGCAAATAAAAAAGAATAAAAAATTGTTTTTGAAATAGTTGGTTGCAGCTTCATCCTGAGCCCATCATTCCTTATCGATATATAACGTTTTAATCTGAATCGAATCAAACAAAAACTGCACTTTAGTCGGGTATAAAAAAGCCCCCTTTCAGGAGGCTTTTTTAATCTTTGCTAATTAAGCAGAGAATGGATGACGTAAAACAATTGTTTCTGCACGGTCTGGACCAGTTGAAACGATATCAATCGGACATTCGATTAACTGTTCAATGCGCTTCACATAAGCCAAAGCATTTGCTGGTAATTGGTCGATACTAGTTAAACCAACAGTCGACTCGCTCCAACCAGGCATAGTTTCGTAGATTGGTTTCAAGCATTCAAAAGAAACCGCATCAGAAGAACCTACACAGCCTGAATCTGTATTTTCATAGCCCACACAGATTTTCACTTCTTCTAAACCATCTAAAACGTCAAGTTTAGTTAAGCAAATACCAGAAAGTGAGTTTACATCTACAGAACGGCGAAGGATTTCAGCATCAAACCAACCACAACGACGTTGACGACCAGTAGAAGCACCAAACTCATGACCGACTGTACCCAAGTGTTTACCCACTGGATCACCAGCATCAGCTGCTGCATCGTAAACCAATTCAGTTGGGAATGGGCCAGCACCTACACGAGTTGTATAAGCTTTAGTAATACCTAATACATAATCAAGATGTAAAGGTCCCATACCTGAACCAGAGCTTACGCCACCAGCAGTTGTATTTGAACTGGTAACATATGGATAAGTACCGTGGTCAATATCTAGAAGTGAGCCTTGCGCTCCTTCAAACATTACAGCCTTACCTTCTTTGCGATAGTCATGCAACACTTTAGTGACATCAACCACTAATGGAGCAAGAACTTCACGCCATTGGTTGCAAAGAGCCAATACATCTTCAAATTTAACAGCTTCTACACCGTAGAACTGAGTTAACTGGAAGTTATGTAACTCAAGCATCTCAGACAATTTTTCTTCTAATGCTGCACCACCACGAACAAGGTCAGCAACACGCACTGCACGGCGAGCCACTTTATCTTCATATGCAGGACCAATACCACGACCTGTAGTACCGATTTTAGCATTACCACGTTTCTTTTCACGTGCCTGATCAAGTGCAATGTGGTTAGGCAAAATGAGTGGACAGTTTGGAGAAATACGTAGGCGTTCTTTAACAGGAACTCCTTCTGCTTCCAAAATTCCCATTTCTTCAATTAACGCGGCTGGTGAAAGTACCACACCATTACCAATTAAGCACAATACGTTTTCACGTAAAATACCTGATGGAATGAGGTGCAATACAGTTTTTTTACCACCTACGACAAGAGTATGACCTGCGTTATGTCCGCCTTGATAACGTACTACCGCAGCCGCCTGATCTGTGAGCAGGTCGACGATTTTACCTTTACCTTCGTCGCCCCATTGGGTACCAAGTACCACAACATTTTTGCCCATAATAGCCTCATTACATCATGCTGTTAAAATTGGAAACCACCAGTAAAAATTTACCGTTGGCGTTTAAATCTTTTCAATATTCCATTGACCATTTTGCGCCACGAGTTGATGGGTCGCGTATGGAATAGAACTTAAATCATCATTACCTAACAATTGAACGACACGTAGACCTTGAGCGCGTGCATTCGAAATTGCTGAAAGTAAATCTTGTTCTGAGCCTTTTGGAGCAACAACAGTTTCTATTTCGGCGAACTGATTTGCACCTAAGGCATATAAATCACAACTAAAGCCAGTAGCAGGACGTGCGCGACCAAAATGCTCACCAATACCATCGTAACGGCCACCCTGCGCTAACGGCGCAGCACGGTTCGGCGCATATACTGCGTACATTAAACCAGTGTGATAGTGATAACTACGTAGCTCTACGACATCGATACCAATATTAAGATTTGGCCAGCGCCCTTTAATTTGCTCAAGCGTCGTCTTAAGTGCATCTAATGCTGACTTAAATTCAGAATCTTGCAAAATATTGGCACTTAAATTCGTCTGCAATGCTTCTAGATCACTAGAATAACGGCCAAGCGCATAGAAATCAGAACCCATATTCAGGCTTTGAGTAAATTCTGCTAACTCTGGCAATGCTTTTCTTTGATAAAGATCAGACAGTTCATGCTCTTCATTTTTTGACAGTCCAGCATATTTGACTAGACTACGGAACAACCCTACATGGCCCAAATCTAAATGCGCGCCTTGTAAAGTATAGGTGTTCTCAATCAACCCCAGCATAACATCGACCATTTCGACATCAGCTTCGATACTATCGTGGCCATATAATTCGGCACCTAATTGTAAAGGTGCACGAGTGGCATTGAAATTTTGTGGTTTAGTATGTAATACAGTCCCTGAATAACAGTAACGTGCAACGCCTTCAACTGGTCTTACATGTGCATCAATACGTGCAACTTGTGGCGTCATATCAGCACGAACACCGAGTAAACGGCCTGAGAGCTGATCAATAACCTTAAAAGTTACTAAATCTAAGTCTTGATTTGATTCTGATAATGAAGACAACGATTCGATGTATTCGATAAATGGTGTATATACCAATTGATAACCTCGTACCGCGAGGAAATCTAAAGCTTCACGGCGAAGTTTTTCAATGACTTGTGCCTGTTCCGGCAATACATCGGCTACCCCGTCAGGCAGCAACCATGTCTCTGAAATGGTCATATTTCAAGCCTAAAATCTGATCAACGTGGAACGACCCCACATAAAAAAATCGGGAACACACCCGATTTCTCTTAGTGTAGCATGATACTTTCTGCCATGCACCTGACAATTTGCATAAATCTTTCTGAATAAACTCTAAAGTCAAAAAGAAGTTTTTATGAATTAGCAAGTGGATTCAATATCTTACTATCACTCACTTAAATTATAATCAAAAGTTCTTCGACCAAAGAAAGGGCCAATAACTGAACGATCACCTTGTTTCCAATTCACCAAATTTAACTTTTGAATAGCTTTCTTAAATTATTTTAATTGACGTTTAGAAAGAATCACACAAATCTAATAATCGATTTGCATATCCCCATTCATTATCGTACCAAGCAAATACTTTAGCTTGATGCCCCACCACCATTGTCTGGGTTAAATCAACAATGAGTGAATAAGGAGAATGGTTGAAATCACTTGAAACTAATGGTTCATTAGTAACAGCCATAATTTCTGCATAATCTGTTTGAGAAGCTTTAATCAATACTTCATTAATATGATGCACAGTAATTGGAGATTGAGCGATAAAAGTTAAGTCAATTGCAGCCACATTAATAGTCGGCACCCGAATTGAATAACCATCTATACGGTCTTCCATTTTTGGCATAACACGTTTTAATGCACCGAGTGCACTAGACGTAGTTGGTATAATATTTTGCCCAGAAGCTCTGGCACGACGTAAATCACGATGCGCATGATCAAGTACAGACTGGTCTGCTGTAACAGCATGAATTTCTGTCATGAGCGCTGTTTCAATGCCAAAAGCATCATCAATGATTTTAACTAAGGGCACCAAAGCCTGCGTAGTACATGAAACACTTGATATGATCTGATCAGTCGCTTTCACATCTGCATGGTTAACACCATAGACAATTGCTGCATCTACATGATCAAAAGGTGCTGCACCAATAATTACCCTTTTTGCTCCAGCTTGTAGATGGCGGGTTGCATCAGCGTGGGAACGGAACAGTCCGGTACACTCAAGTACGACATCAACATCCAAACTAGACCATGGCAAAAGCTCAGGTTGTTCCTGTTTTAAAACTTCAACTTTTAGCGTTCTTTGATTTGATTGAATGTTCAAAAAAACTTTTTCATTTTCAATAAATATTTCCACATTTCCATTAAAACGGCCATGTGTGGAATCATATTTAAATAAGTGCACTAATGTTTGTACATCTGCTATATCGTTAATCGCCACGATTTCAAATTGAAATTGTTTTGAGCTCTCAAACCAAGCACGTAAAACATTACGTCCAATCCGCCCAAACCCATTAATGGCGATACGTTGCATGACCTATCCTTATCTACAAAACTAAAGGCTAAAGAAGGCATATAGTAAAGCACGTCACGCCCAATTGAATATAGATTTTTAGCCAAATCACAGTTTTGTAAGATATTCCTTTTAAAATCGTTGGTTCGGTGGGGTTTTTCCGCTACAATTTAGCGTTTTTAAAAAATAAGCCCCGTATCAAATGCTCAGGTTTGACATAAAACAAACAGGCATTGATACATTTAGCCAAATTCGAAAATATGGAGTGACTTGGTTGTGAGTACTCGTTTAATGACATCTGCTGAAATTCGTGAAGCATTTTTGCGCTACTTTGAGACGCAAGGGCATACACGTGTCGCGTCGAGTTCTCTTGTTCCTGCCAACGACCCAACTTTATTATTTACAAATGCTGGGATGAACCAGTTTAAAGACTGCTTCTTAGGTCTTGAAAAACGTGACTATGTACGTGCAACCACATCACAAAAATGTGTACGTGCTGGCGGCAAACATAATGATTTAGACAACGTTGGTTACACTGCTCGTCACCATACATTCTTTGAAATGTTAGGTAATTTCTCATTTGGTGATTATTTCAAACGTGATGCTCTTAAATTTGCCTGGGAATTTTTGACTAGTGATGAGTGGCTAGCACTTCCTAAAGATCGTTTATATGCGACCGTTTATCACACCGATGATGAAGCTTATGATATCTGGAATAAAGAAATTGGTTTAGCGCCTGAACGCATTATCCGTATTGGTGATAATAAAGGCGAAAAATACGCATCTGATAACTTCTGGGCAATGGGTGACACAGGTCCATGTGGTCCATGTTCTGAAATTTTCTTTGACCATGGCGATCACATTTGGGGTGGTTTACCAGGCTCTCCAGAAGAAGATGGCGACCGTTTCATTGAAATCTGGAACAACGTTTTCATGCAGTTTAACCGCACGAACGACGGCGTACTTCACCCACTCCCTGCTCCATCTGTTGATACAGGTATGGGCTTGGAGCGTATCTCTGCTGTATTGCAACATGTTAATTCAAACTACGACATTGACTTGTTCCAACACTTATTAAAAGCTGCTGCAAACATTATTGGTATCGAAGACGAAGGTCAGCCTTCTTTACGTGTAGTTGCAGACCATGCGCGTTCATGCTGTTTCTTAATTGCTGATGGTGTAAACCCAAGCAACGAAGGCCGCGGTTATGTATTACGTCGTATTATCCGCCGCGCTGTGCGTCACGGTAATAAGCTTGGTGCAACTGGTACATTCTTCTACAAAATGTTGCAACCTTTAATCGAAGTTATGGGTGAGGCTTATCCTGAGCTCGCAGCTCGTAAAGATGTGATTGAAGCAACTTTAGTTCGTGAAGAAGAACAGTTTGCTAAAACACTTGAGCAAGGTTTAAAACTACTTGAAGGTGAACTTGCTCAATTAAAAGACAAGACTATTCCTGGTGCGACTGTATTTAAACTTTACGACACTTACGGCTTCCCAACAGACTTAACTGCTGATATTGCACGTGAACGTGACTTTATTATTGACGAAGCTGGTTTTGAAGTAGAAATGGCTGCTCAGCGTCAACGTGCTCGTGATGCTGGTAAATTCGCTATTGACTACAACAGCATTGTACAAGTTGAAGGCGAAACTCAGTTTGACGGTTACATCAACACTACTGGTCAAGGCCAAATTGTAGCGATCTACAAAGATGGCGTACAAGTTGATGAAGTTTCTGAAGGCGACGAAGCACTTATCGTTTTAAACCAGACTCCTTTCTATGCAGAAAGTGGCGGTCAGATTGGTGACACAGGTATCTTCAAAAATGAAACTGGTATTTTTGAAGTTCAAGATACGAAAAAATCAGGCGGTGCCTTTGTTCATCAAGGTATTGTGACCGTTGGTAATCTTAAAGCCGATCAAAACGTTGAAGCGATTGTTAAAGCAGACATTCGTGAGGCAACAGCTCGTAACCACTCGGCAACTCACCTATTACATGCTGCCCTTCGTCAAATCTTAGGTTCACACGTACAACAAAAAGGTTCTTTAGTTGCAAGTGATATCTTACGTTTTGACTTTGCTAACGACCAACCTGTAACTTTTGAACAGTTACAACAGGTTGAGCGTTTAGTAAATGCAGAAATTATTGCAAATACCGCAGTAACCACTGAACTACTTGATATCGAAGCGGCAAAAGCTAAAGGTGCAATGATGTTGTTCGGTGAAAAATATGGTAGCGAAGTTCGTGTTCTCGCTATGGGTTCAGTGATTGATGAGAAAAACTTCTCAATCGAACTTTGTGGTGGTATTCACGTTAAGCGTACAGGCGATATTGGTTTATTTAAGATCACTTCCGAAGGTGGTGTAGCTGCCGGTGTACGCCGTATTGAAGCAGTTACAGGTACTAAAGCTTTGGATGTAGTACAAAAAACCGATTCAGATATCCAGCACATTAATGGCTTATTAAAAGCACAGAAAGACCAAACTGTTGAGCGTGTACAAGCCAATGTTGAATTGGTTTCTGCATTACAAAAGCAGATTGAACAGCTCAATCAGAAATTGGCAAACTTCCAAGCGTCAGAATTGATTGATCAGGTACAAACGATTGCTGGTCGTCAAACGCTTATTACCACTGTTCAAGGTGTAGATGCGAAATCACTTCGCAACTTGCACGACAGTGTTAAATCAAAATTAGAGAACGCAGTCATTGTATTAGCTGGCGTAGAGGGTGACAAAGTTAGCCTGCTTGCTTCAGTTGCATCACAATACACTGCAAATCTAAAAGCAGGTGACATCATCAAGCATCTAGCAACCGAGTTAGGTGGTAAAGGTGGTGGTAAACCTGACTTAGCACAAGGTGGCGCGCCACTTAACGAGAAGTTTGGACAAGTTATTGCTGCATTACCTGCATGGCTTGAACAAAAATAAGACTTCACTTTTTGTGTAACTGACCCTGAAAAGCCTCTCAGGGTCATGGCTTATATGGAAAAACTATGGCATTAATCGTTCAAAAATATGGCGGTACTTCTATGGGTACCCCCGAGCGCATTTTAAATGTTGCTCGTCGTGTTAAGCGTTGGCATGATCACGGTCACAAAGTTGTTGTGGTCGTATCTGCAATGAGTGGTGAAACAAACCGCTTACTTGCTCTCGCTAAAGCCATTACCGAAACACCTGACCCACGCGAGTTAGACCAAATGGTTTCAACCGGTGAACAGGTGACGATTTCCATGTTAGCTATGGCACTTAATTCGATTGGTGTGGAAGCTAAATCCTATACCGGACGTCAAGTCGGTATTAAAACTGACAGTGCATTTACCAAGGCGCGTATTGAGTCTATTGATACAGATGTCATGACCAATGATCTTGATGCAGGACGTGTTATTGTTGTTGCTGGTTTCCAAGGCTTTGATGCTAATGGAAATATCACAACTCTAGGCCGTGGTGGTTCAGATACTTCAGGTGTTGCGCTTGCTGCTGCTCTAAAAGCAGATGAATGCCAAATTTACACTGATGTAGATGGCGTTTACACCACTGACCCTCGTGTTGCTCCTAAAGCCAAAAAAATTGACCGTATTTCTTTTGAAGAAATGCTAGAAATGGCTTCATTAGGCTCAAAAGTTTTACAAATTCGCTCAGTAGAATTTGCCGGAAAATATCAAGTTCCTTTGCGTGTATTATCAAGTTTTGATAATGATAACGACGGCGTGTTTGACGATGAATTTAAAGAAAATGTAGGTACACTCATTACTACTGAGGCGGAAGATAATATGGAACAGCCAATTATTGCAGGTATTGCTTTTAACCGTGACGAAGCAAAATTAACGATTTTAGGTGTACCTGATGAACCAGGTATTGCTTCTAAAATTTTATCACCAGTAAGTGATGCCAATATCGAAGTCGATATGATAGTGCAAAATGTTGAAGAAGACGGCACAACAGATTTCACTTTCACTGTAAACCGTGTTGATTTAGCTAAAGCTGAAAAAATCTTAAACGAAACTGCCAAAAATATTGGTGCACGTGAAGTTTCAACACGTGATGACATCGTTAAAGTGTCTATCGTGGGTGTAGGTATGCGTTCACATGCAGGCGTAGCAAGCAAGATGTTCACTGCCCTTGCTGATGAAGGCATTAATATCCTTATGATTTCAACATCTGAAATTAAAGTTTCTGTCATTATTGATGAGAAATACTTGGAACTTGCTGTTCGTTGTCTACACACCGCTTTTGGTTTAGATCGTGAACATGGTGAAAGCAGCGCCCGCGCTTAATTTTACCAAACGGTCAATAATTCATTAAAAAATGTTTACTTGTCCGACAATAATTAAAGAAAACACAGAGCCGCTATAGTTTTTTTTATAGCGGCTCTGTTATATTAAACGGAAAGTTTTTTGGCAGTGATTATCAAAATATGACTTTGTTCTCATATTTCTGTTAGAATCTGACTGAAAACTGAGGTTGAGCTTTTATTTGGGTACCAATATTGCAGTTTTAAGCGTTTAGCAAGGAGATAAACATGCTGATTCTGACCCGCCGTGTCGGGGAAACATTAATGATTGGGGATCAAGTCAGTGTTACTGTGCTTGGCGTCAAAGGAAATCAGGTTCGTATTGGTGTGAATGCACCAAAAGAGGTTTCTGTTCATCGCGAAGAAATTTATCAACGTATTCAACATGAACGTGCAATGCATGAACACCTTCAACATCTTGATCAAGATTATCAAGTTTCTTTTGAAGATGATAATTTTGCACAGAAAAACTTCAATCGTTAACATGAAGTTATTCTCTCCCTAATTAAAGCGACTTTATAGTCGCTTTAAATTTTTTAGGAAGTTGTATTTATAGGCCTAGAGCACGTTTAACAGGTGCGTAACTACGGCGGTGCTGATCAATTACACCATGCGCTGCAATCGCTTCAAAATGCGCTTTAGTTGGATATCCTTTATGTTTGGCAAAACCAAATAATGGATATTGTTGATCTAATTCTTGCATTTGTCGATCACGCGTAACTTTTGCCAGAATACTCGCTGCACTGATCTCAGCATGACTCGCATCTCCCCCAACAATCGCTTCACAAGGAATAATGATTCCTTTTGGAATTTGATTACCATCTACAATCACTTTTTGTGGTTGAGTTTTCAAACCATCAACTGCACGCTGCATAGCCAAAAAAGTCGCTTGTAAAATATTTAATTCATCAATTTCACTGTGCGTTGCTTCTGCAATTGACCAAGCTAAGGCTTTTTCTTGTATTTCAATAAACAACTTTTCACGTTTCTTTTCAGTTAATTTTTTAGAATCATTTAATCCCACAATTGGATTATTCGGATCTAAAATAACAGCCGCTGCCACCACAGAACCCACCAAAGGTCCTCGTCCCGCCTCATCTACACCAGCAATAAACATCAACTCTCTACCTTTAAACAAAAGAGGCTGATCAATAGTAATCAGCCTTCTTTAATACAAAAATCATTAATTACTTTTGTAAAGCTTCTGCCACACACTCATTTACAGTTTTTGAAACCACTTGGTTTACAATTGTAGCACGTGCATTTACATCAAATGCAGCCGCAGCCAATTCTACTGCTGTCACACTATTTGGTGCTTTTTCGCTCACACAACCACAAACATTAGTTTGAATGCTGTCACGTTGGTCAGCAGTCATATATTTTGTTGCCGTTTTCCAAGCTGAAACATTATTAATTTCTGTAATACATTTTGCATTTACAGCAACTTTTAATGCAGCAACACCCAACTGTTGAGTTGTAGTTTGTGCAGAAGTAGCGCCTGTACCCGTACCTGTAGTCGTTGCACACGCTGTTAAAGCTAAAACAACTGGCGCTAGAGCGAGCATCAATTTTTTCATCATTTTTTCCTTTGATTGAACGTTGGCAGCGCGTATTGTGCCTAAACTCGACTTTATAAGAAACAAATAATTTGATGCATTTATGCAATCTATTTTCCCCTGCAAAACTCAGCTCATCAAATGCATTTTTTCTTAAACGTTCTGTTTTTAGCACGCTCTGTTACATTTAAAACATTTCTCAAAATCAGCGCTTTCCCATAAAATTAGAAATCAAAACGACAAAAAATAGGGTCTTTTATGCCTGCTGTTTCATCTCAGTATTACACCCGTACCGCACAAGTCCTGCATTGGGTGATGGCAATCATTTTCATCGCAGCGTGGGCTATTGGCTTCTATAGTGGAAATTTTTTAAGTTATGACGTTGATGGCCCCTTTAAAGGCGATGTCATTACGTTGCACAAGAATATTGCGACAACCATTATCTTTTTGGTGATTATCCGGATTTTATGGCGCTATACACATCCTGCTCCAAAATTACCAGATACGATGTCGCCGACCATGAAAACACTGGCACATATTGGCCATCTATTCCTTTATGTGATTTTGGTGGCGTTACCTGTCACTGGTTGTTTATTTAGCTGGAGTGCTGGTCACCCTGCCCCTGTTTTATATTTATTTGAAATTCCGCGTTTAGTACAAGATAACCCAGAGCTTTTAGCTGTCGTTAAACCATTACATATTTATATTTCTTGGTTTGCAGGCTTTCTTATTGTTGGACATGTACTTGCTGCTTTAAAACATCACTTTGTTGATAAAGACAATATTTTAAATAGTATGACCAAACAACCAAAGTAATTGTATGTATAAAAAAACCGCCTGAGATAGGCGGTTTTTTATTTAGATTTTTTTGATTTCTGCAATCCACTTTTGTTTCTCTTCATCTGAGATGAAAGAGGCTTCAAAAGAGTTGATTGCGAGTTTTTTCAACTCATCATTTGTTAGGTCTAAAGCTTGCTGAATTGCAAAGAAGTTATCATTCATATATCCACCGAAATATGATGGATCATCTGAGTTTACAGTCACGTGTACGTCTTTTTGCAGCAAACGACGGATATTATGATCTTTCATATCATTTACGACACAGAGCTTTAGGTTACTTAAAGGACAAACAGTCAAAGGCATTTTTTCGTTAATTAAACGTACCATTAATTGTTCGTCTTCTTCAGAGCGCACACCATGGTCAATACGGTTCACTTTGAGCAAGTCTAAAGCTTCCCATACATATTCAGGTGGACCTTCTTCACCTGCGTGAGCAACGATTAAGAAGCCCTCTTCACGTGCCTTAGCAAAAACACGTTCAAACTTAGCTGGCGGATGCCCCACTTCACTTGAATCAAGCCCTACAGCAATAATGTCTTGCTTAAATGGTAAAGCCTGCTCAAGTGTTTCAAAAGCTGCTTCTTCGCTTAAATGGCGTAAGAAACACATAATAAGCTGAGAGCTGATACCAAACTTAGCTTTGGCATCAGTACAAGCACGTTTTAAACCGTTAATCACTGTTGAGAAAGCAACGCCACGATCAGTGTGAGTTTGCGGGTCGAAGAACATTTCTGTATGAACCACACGATCTTCGGCACATTTCTCAAAATAAGCCCATGCTAAATCATAAAAGTCTTGTTCATGTACAAGAACATTCGCACCAGCATAGTAAATATCTAAAAATGATTGAAGATTATGAAAGTTATAAGCTTGCTTTACTTCTTCAACAGATTTGTAAGGAATCTGAATCTGATTGCGCTGGGCAATTGCAAACATTAATTCAGGTTCAAATGTCCCTTCAATATGTACATGCAATTCGGCTTTTGGTAAGGCGCGAATCAGCTCGACTTGATTCATATTAACTCCACGTCTAAAGAAAAAAGGGTGTGGTAAAAATCACACCCTTCTATAATTTTCTTCTTTTTAAAAACTATAACTAAGACAGCTCAAGAAGAAAATTATAAAAAATCATATTAACCGCCAAACGCGATAAATTTAAATACCCAAAGTGCAGCAATAATCCATACCATGTACGGTACAGTTTTTGCCTTACCAGTGAATAATTTAACTAATGCATAGCTGATAAAGCCCATTGCAATACCATCTGCAATTGAATAGGTAAATGGCATAAATACAATAGTTAAAAATGCAGGAACAGCTTCTGTAATATCATCCCAATCGATATGAGTGATCCCTTGAATCATCAACACACCAATGAACAATAAAGCTGGCGCTGTTGCAAAACCTGGTACAGATTGAGCAAGAGGCGCTAAAAATAAACAGCAAATAAATAAAATCGCAACGACAACAGCAGTTAAACCAGTACGTCCACCTGCTGCCACACCTGAAGCTGACTCAATATATGGCGTAGTTGAAGATGTACCTAATGCCGCACCAGCAACAATTGCAGTAGAGTCAGCAAATAATGCTTTTTTCAAACGAGGTAATTTACCATCTTGCAAAAGACCAGCACGGTGTGAAACACCAACCAAAGTACCCGTACTATCAAACAAGTCGACAATAAAGAATACGAAGATTACGCCGACCATACTTGCAGTAAATAGACCTTCAAAGTCCATTTGCATAAAGGTTGGTGCAATTGAAGGAATTTGACCCACTACGCCCTTAAATTCGTTTAGACCTAAGGCAGTCGCAATTGCTGTAACAACCAAAATACTAATAATGATTGCGCCACGGATTTTTAATTGGTGTAAAACCACAATCATTAAAAATCCAAATAACGCTAATAATACTGTAGGTTGTTTAATATCACCCAAGCCAACTAATGTCGCTGGATTATCAACAATGATGCCAGCATTTTTTAAAGCAATAAGTGCGAGGAATAAGCCAATACCACCACCAATCGCAAACTTCAGCGACATTGGAATGGCATTTACAATCGCTTCACGAATTTTAAAGAAGCTAATTGCAAGGAAGACAAGACCTGAAACAAAAACAGCAGCTAAAGCTGTTTGCCATGGCACGCCCATACCCATACAAACTGAATAGGTAAAATAAGCATTTAAACCCATACCAGGGGCCAGTGCGATTGGATAATTAGCAATGATCCCCATCACTAAACAGCCGATTGCTGCTGCCAAACAGGTCGCAACAAATACGGCGCCATGATCCATGCCGGTTTCAGATAAAATGAGTGGATTGACAATAATGATGTAACACATCGTTAGAAATGTAGTTACACCAGCAAGAACTTCAGTCCGGAAAGTGGTTTTATTGTCGCTTAACTTAAATAAACGCTCTAACCAGCCTGCCGAAGAATTGGGCGCCGCCATAAGTAGCCTCTATGCAAAATCTGAACTGTGGAATATTTACTTCTATGTAGGTTGCTGAACAATATTGTTTTTCTGTTCAGGCCTATCAACAAGAATCTCAAATTTAAGAAGCAACAAATATGCCACTCATTTGGTTTCTAGTTCATCCATAGGAAATAACCACAGCCCCTCTTGAAACACAAAAAAGCTGCATAACCCCTATGCAGCTTTTTTACTATACGTTCAATAAGTTTAACAGATTCAACCGAAACATGATCAAAATTTATGAAAGATATGACCAATGACGATGCAAAAAATCAGAAGTTTAAAGCGCGATATTATTAGAAAATAATTTTTTTCTCGCTTATATAGCCTTGCAAATTATAAGAAGCCAAATTGCTGTGATGAGCATGATTAGGATTGCGTTCGATACTTTGTAAATTTTGTTCTGCTTCTTGAATGATTCGCATCAATTCCTGATGTCTTTTATTTTGGGTATCTAAATAAGCCCAATACCCTAATACAAAGACAATACTTACACACAACACGATTAATACTTTATTGATCATTATTATTATCTCTATGTTTTTAATGTTAATGATCTTAACAAAAAATTATAGCTTTGTGAATATTTTCACATTTATTTACAATAACACACATCCATCCAAATAATTGATAAAAAAGGTGATTTTAAATTTAACACTACAATGATCGATAAATACAGAACATTTCTATTGAAAAGTAACTTTATTTTAAAACAGTTTGTGTTTAATTATTTTTAATATTAGCTTTTTAGTCATTTCCATTATTAAGCTCATTTAAATACACACCGTAGACAAATGTGTATATCGCATGAAAAATCTCTAAATTTTCTATGTACTGAATAAGATAAAAAGATTGATTTTTCTTTCAATTGTTATATTTAAAATTGTTTCGTTAGCTAGCCATTTCCCTTTTTCATCTTTAGCTTTAAAAGTAAAATTCCAATTTTAACTAAAAGAGTCCTTTTTCTTATTTAAGAAATAGCTTTCTATTTCATCGTTCTATAAATCGTACCAAGCTTTCCATTTTTAGAGATTTATTACAATAATCGCTACGATAAACTGCACTCAGAGAAAAAATTAAATTAGGAGAGTAGATCATGTTTGATATGCGTTTATCTCATGAACGTGGCGCAGCACATCACGGCTGGTTACAATCAAAACATAGCTTTTCATTTGCTAACTATTGGGACCCGAAACAAGTCGGTTTTTCAGATCTACTTGTAATTAATGATGATAATGTTGCTCCGTCTAAAGGCTTTGGTACTCACCCTCACAATAATATGGAAATTATTTCCTATGTACTTGAAGGTGCATTAGAGCATAAAGACTCGATGGGTACAGGTTCTGTAATTGTACCTGGTGACATTCAGCTAATGAGTGCAGGTCGTGGAGTGGCTCATAGTGAATTTAACCATTCCGCTCAAGAAGGCGTACATTTTTTACAAATTTGGGTCGTTCCAAGTGAAGTAAATACAGATCCAGGTTATCAACAAATTCATATTGATGAAGAAGACAAACGCGGTAAATTGCATTTGATTATTTCACCAAAAGGCGGTGAAAAAACTTTATCCATCAAACAAGACATTAATATTTACTCAGGTCTTTTTGATGGTGAAGAAACTGCCGAATTTACGATTCCTGATGGTCGATATGTGTACCTACATGTTGCCAAAGGTCGCGTTGATGTAAATGGTAAAACCTTTAACACAGGTGATGCAGCACGTATCCGTGATGGCGGAAACTTATCGTTTACCAATGGTGATCATGCTGAAATTCTGATTTTTGATATGCGTCCGGAAGAAGTTCCAACCATGCCATAATGAAGCTAAGCCCTCACATAAAATTTTATGTGAGGGCTTTTTTAGCGTTTATACAAATTGGAAAAGTCTAACTGTGATCAATGCTCTTCTGAGCGCGACATCTCTGCATTGATATAACTCATGATCATAGTGGTTAACCCCTGCACCATTTCATCAAAACTGATATAAGGGTTTGGCAAAATAAGATGCCGCGCCACATTAAAAATCCCACTATTAATGCAGATGTACGTAATCACAGCCACGTTGTTAATTTTTAAATATTTAGGATTATGCATCATATATTTCATGATGACTTCCACTAAAGCCTGCTCAATTTTTGGAATGTATTTATCGTACTGTAACTCGCCTGCATAACGTAAAACAGTTAAATAACGGTCATTATTTTTCTTTAATAAATCACTAAAAGTATAAAAAATCATTTCAATGACTGGTTCTAACTCCAGCTGTAAAATAGTTGGCGTAAGTTCCGTAATCATGTCCAAAATTTCTCGAACAAAATAGTGATTCATCGCATCGTAAATTTCTTCTTTATTTTTAAAATATTCATATAAAGATCCGACACTCACCCCTGCAATTTCTGCAATATGACGTGTGGTGGTGCCACTTGGTCCATGAAGCGCCACTGCAATAAAACCCGCTTCAATAATAGTATCGACAGTAACTTTGGCTCGAGTTTGACGAGGTTTACGCGTGGTCATACGATCTAATCAATAATCCGAACATAAAGTCAGATTAGCATGTAATCAGACTCGGTAGAAATAAAAAAACAAAATCCGAATAGTTGTCAAACTTGATCAAAAAAAGCCATAAAAATAGATGCAATTAAGGATATCGAAACACTCTTATATTTACTCTAACGACCTCAATAAAAATAAATTATTTATTATTTTTCAATAATATGTACAAATTTTTATTAAAGTTTTTCTTATGCAAGAAATTGATAAATTACTTTTATATATTTAAAAATTTACCCGAATTGAATCCGAACATAAAGTCAGATTAATATGAAAAAATTAAAGAAGAGTCACTGAGAAATTCTGTGTGTCTCAACTCTTCTTTCCGTTATTCAGCCAAATAATCAAACAAATAACGGAGCAACAACACCGTAGTCAATCCAGAGAACACTCTGCTTTGAAAATGGAATTTACAGTGCCTTGTTGAACATTAAGTTTATTGATTTTCATCAAAATGCACTACTACTGATTTGTCTCAAGGTGTCGCTATGATCTCGACCACAGTAAAAAAATCATTTAACAAACTTAAATTTCAACGTGAAATTGAGTTGCCGGATTTTGCTAGTAAAAGCACTATTCCAATCCGTCATTTAAATATTGGTTTTGATGGTAAGGAAATTGATGTCAGATTCTATATGGACAATCAATTTGCAACCTTGTTTTTTGCCACACTTTCAGTTTTTTTAACCTATGGTGAAGATCTGGTGATCGAAACTGCTCGTCATCACCGTGACTTTATTAAAGATCCAATCTTAAAACAGCGAGTGACTTCGCTTATTGGCCAAGAAGCAATTCACTCAAAATTGCACAATGAATATAACGATGCACTTCAAGATGCTGAATATCCTGTTGCACTCTATCGTTTCCTTGGCTCGAACTTCTTTAAATATGTGTTTTTAAAGTTTCCGCAGCCACTCAAATTATCGATGATGGCGGGTATTGAGCATTTTACCGCAGTACTTGCTGAATACATGATGAAGCATGAAAAAAACTTTTATTATTCAGATGATGCGAAGAGCCGTGCTTTGTGGATGTGGCATATGCTTGAAGAATCTGAGCATAAAGATATTGCCTATGATGTCTACCAAATCTTAAATGGCAGCTACCCATTACGAGCTTCTGGTTTCGTCCTTGCTCTAATTACCATTTTAGGGCTTATTCCTGCGACGACCTTATTTGTCCCTGTTTTAAGAAAACCGCAAGAGATGTTCACCTTAAAATTCTGGAAAGATGCCCGTCGTGGTGTAGGTTTAATCTTTGGCCCTAAAGATGGCGTTTTCGGAAGTACAATTGGTCAAATTCTTGACTATTTACGTCCAGACTTTCACCCAAATGACCATGATACGACTGAATATCTTGAGTACTACAAAAAGAAATTGCTGAACGAAGGTGGTGCAATTACTCCTTACTTTGTTAAAGAATTTACCCCACCAGTACGCATGTCTTAATCGTCCTGCATTTCCAGCTATCAAACAGATAGCTGGTATATCTTCAAGTTATTTATGGATGAATCATGATTTTATTTGGCAAAAAGAAAGTTAAACCAAGCCAAAAAGCTTATGCCGTGGTGACAGGTGCAGGCAGTGGGATTGGTCGAAGTTTTGCAATTGAACTGGCAAAACGTGGTGGCAGTGTGGTTTGTGCAGACATTAATCTCGAAGCTGCTGAAGAAACCGTAAAAATTCTTGAACAACAAGGCGCGAAAGCTTTTGCTATGCGTTGCGATGTCGGTAACTCTGAACAGGTTACAGATCTAGCAGAAACTGCTGAGATCTTACTTGGGCACCCTGTCACCCTTGTCATTAATAATGCAGGTGTAGGTTTGGGCGGAAAATTCGATGAAATGACGCTCGAAGACTGGAATTGGGTCATGAATATCAACCTTTGGGGTGTTATTCACGGTTGTCATGCTTTCGTCCCAAAATTTAAAAAGTTGGGTTATGGTGCGATTATTAACGTTGCTTCCGCTGCATCGTATACGGCTGCACCAGAAATGACCGCCTATAACGTGACTAAAGCAGGTGTACGCGCGCTTTCAGAAACGCTTTCTGCCGAGCTGCATAAGTTCAATATTAAAGTTAATGTGCTCTGCCCCACTTTAGTTCCAACCAATATCATCAAAAATGGTCGGATTCCGGGACGATATTCAAAGCTTGCAGACCATGCACTGATGAACTATGCCCTCACCACAAGTGATAGTGTAGCCAAATTAACACTTAACCGCCTTGATCAGAATGAGCTGTACACCATTCCTCAAATCGATGCGAAGTTATTCTGGCTCATGAAACGTGCATCACCAAGCTTGTATAACAAGTTCCTTGGCACGTCTTACAAATTATTTAAATAAGAAATTTATAGGTAGTACGCATATGACTGCTCAAATGAAAACAAATGCATCGGCAAAAAAAGCTGTCAATTCACCCAACCACATTTTCGACACCTTTATTGTAGGTGCCGGCATTTCAGGTATAGCTACTGCCATTCGCCTAGATCAAGTTGGCTATACCAATTATAAAATTATTGAAAAAGCTGGCCGTGTTGGTGGCACATGGCGTGAAAACACCTATCCAGGCTGTGGCTGTGATGTTCCATCTGCTCTTTACTCTTACTCATTTGCACCAAGTGCAAAATGGAGCCATTTATTTGCTCGCCAACCAGAAATTTTAAGTTATCTGGAAGATGTGAGTAATGAGTTTAATGTCGCATCAAAAATCGAATTTAACAACGAATTGCTGAATGCGGCATGGGATGACTCCCGCCATGTGTGGGTACTTGATACCACTACTGGTCAGTATTTATCTAAAACTGTTATTTTCGCCACAGGTCCAATTACCGAAGCACAAATTCCACGTCTTGAAGGTTTAGATACGTTTAAAGGCGAAATGTTCCATTCAGCTAAATGGAACCATGATTATGATTTGACAGGTAAACGCATTGCTGTGATTGGTACTGGTGCATCTGCCATTCAGTTTGTACCCCAAATTCAACCAAAAGCGAAAGAGCTTTTTGTGTTCCAACGTACAGCACCTTGGGTACTACCAAAACCAGACACAGACTTGGGCGAATTTAGTAAATCAGTGATTGCTAAGTATCCATTTATTCAAGCAAGCTGGCGTAAAAGTGTAGCGTTAACTCTGAATGCAATTAACTTTGGTTTACGTAACCCGCTTGCACTTAAACCGGCAAACGTACTGGGTAAGCAATTACTTAAATTGCAAATTAATGACCCTGTGCTACGTAAAAATGTAACGCCAAACTTTGATATTGGTTGTAAACGTATTTTGTTTGCTAACAATTACTACCCTGCATTACAAGCACCAAATACGACCCTTATTCCTCATGGTTTGGTTAAAGTTGAAGGCAATACTGTTGTTGCTGCCAACGGTGAACGCCATGAAGTTGACGTAATTATTTGGGGCACTGGTTTTGAGGTATCTCACCCACCAATTGGTAAACGTGTTCATAATGAAAAAGGTCAATGTTTACAAGATTTATGGAAAGATAGCTCACCTGAGGCTTATTTAGGTACCAACATTGAAAATGTGCCGAATGCATTTTTAATTTTAGGCCCGAATGTCTTGGTTTATGACTCTTTTATTGGCTTAGCTGAGGCTCAGCTAGACTATATTGTTGATGGCTTATTGAAAATTAAGAACAAGGGTATTAGCAAGTTCAACGTTAAGCCCGAAGTTATTAAAAAGCATAATGATCTGGTACAAAAGCACTTAAAAACAACTGTATTTAATAGTGGTGGTTGTAAGAGTTACTACCTTGATGCCAACGGTCGTAACTTCGCTGCATGGCCATGGTCATTGAAAAAGCTGAAACAACGTTTGAAAAACGTCGATTTGAAAGATTATGAAGTGACATATCAAACGACAAAAACTCATTAATTTGTAATTTTGATCAAATCTGTTGTAAGAAATAGGCAGTGTATTTTAGGTTTTCATGAAATACACTGCCTTCTTCGTTGAATATCTTCAAGAAATAAAAAAACAGGATAAAGATGAAAGAAGGTCAATCAAGTCGTACCGCCGAAGCCGCCGCTGCATTACGTGCAAATCACTTTAAAAATACGGTCAGCCCTGTATTTTCAGACCCTTATGCTTTTGAGCTGACCAGTAGAAGCTGGAAAAAACTTCTATCAAGCCCACTTCTTGTTAAATTAATGAATTCTGCGGTTTTAAATCGCACTTTAGGTTTACTCACTGGGCAAGTCGTCGGACGCTCTCGTTATGCCGAAGATTTACTTGATCAGGCAGTTCAACAAAACACTCAACAATATGTTTTAGTTGGTGCCGGCCTAGATTCATTTGTACTACGTGAGTCTCACCATTACCCAACTTTAAAAATTTTTGAAGTTGATCATCCTGATACTCAAGCTGCCAAACAAGCCAAGCTAAAAAAACTAGGCGAAATTCCTGCCACAGTTGAGTTTGTCGCAATTAATTTTGAGAAAGAGTCTATCTCTGAAGCCTTGACCAGAAGTGTTTATGAGCCATCCGCACCTGCATTTTTTTCGTGGTTAGGCACAACTCACTATTTAAACCCTCAAACAACCTTGCAGACTTTAAAAAGCATTGCTGAATTTTCAGCAAACGCTAGTGAAGTTGTACTCGACTATTCGACCGATTTTCAGGAATTAACTGGTATCGAACGACTTGGGAGTATGGGCGTTGCCCAGTTTACCCATTTGCTGAAAGAACCATTATTAGGTCAATTTAAACCGACTGATTTACATCATGCCGTGGAGCAGATGGGGTTTGAAGTCGTTGAAGATTTGTCAGGTGAAGCCATTACTGAACGTTATTTTAGTGCACGAGTAGATGAGATTCGCCATACCTCGGCGACACGCTTATTGCATTTGCGCTTGAATAAATAAAGTCAGCTTGATGATTTACCACTTAACCGCACTGCATGCGGTGTCTTACCATGCCATCTTTTATATGCATGAATAAAACTGGCAGGTTCTGCATATCCCAACCATTCGGCAATTTGCTCAATAGAGGCTTTTGGTAAAGTCAGATATTGTTCTGCTAAAACCTGTCTGACTTCTTCACGAATTTGAATAAAGGTCATACCTTCTTGAGCCAAATGACGGCGTAAGGTACGTGCATTTAAGTGCAAACGATCGGCAACCATGCCCATGGACGGCATTTCCCCTCGTACCTTCATTAACTGCTGCTGCACTAAATTAATAAATTTCTTTTGTGTTTGGCGCCTATCTAGAATTTGCCTACATTGTTCTTCAGCCGTATGCAAAATCAGGTCATTGGCCATTTGTAGTTTTTGATCTACTTTGTGTGGATCGAGTAAAACAAAGTTCTTAGCCGCCCCAAACTCCGGCAGAATTCCAAACAAATCAATATAGGGTTGTATCTCAGCTTTAGGCTGGAAAGAGAAAGCCATATACTGACAAAAATTATCTTGTACCAAGTCCCGTTGCACCGTAATGAGCGCCGCGGCATCCCGTTCAAGAATAAACTGGCGAACTGAAGATGGTACGCCCTCATCTTCAATCTCAATCCGAATACCTTCATCTGTATCTGAAACTAGAAATCGGGTAAAAGCAAAAGTAAGTGAAAAATAGGTTAAAGCTAAATCAAGTGCTTCACGAATGCTGGCACTGCTCATGAGGGCCATGCCTAAAGGCCCAAATGTTGTAAAGTGATAGCGTGTACCTACATCTAAGCCTAATGTCGGCCTATCTCCAAGCTGCTCAACCAAGTTATGAATAACCTGCAATTCTTGCTGACCTGTCACCACCATATTAGGGTCAAGCAATTGCTGTTGACTGATTCCAGTCTCTTCTAAAATGGTCTGATAAGAAATGCCTGATTCCACCGCAAAATCAGCCATTAATCGAACACTATGTACACTGCGTTCAAAAGCCCATGCATACTTCACTGTATTGCTCAGAATGTCCTCGAATCACAATATTTTGTCCTCATCCATCCTCTAAATCAAGCAAATAAACGACTATTCTGCATACAGGAAATTGCGATTCTTTCGCCCACTGTTTTTAAGGATTTTAGAGCAGCCTATGTTTAATTCGTCAGCTAATTCAAATAAAAATGTACGCATCGCCATTATAGGCACTGGTTTTGGTGGTTTGGGTCTTGCGATTCGTCTCAAACAAGCTGGTTTTGAACAATTTACACTATATGAAAAAGCCGCTGATGTCGGTGGTGTCTGGCGCGACAATACTTATCCAGGTGCTGCTTGCGATGTACCTTCACATCTTTATTCTTTTTCTTTTGAGCAAGAGCTGGGTTGGAAAAACCGTTACGGCACATCTCAAGAGATTTATCAATATTTACGCCATTGCGCCGATAAATATGATATTCGCCGACATATTCAATTTAATACCGAAATTGCCAATGCCGAATTTGATGTCCTACAAGGTGTATGGCACATTCAAAGTACAACCGGTGAGCATTTTGAAGCTGAATTTTTAGTCGGTGCTGTGGGCCAGCTCAATCGCCCAGCCTATCCGAAACTCAGAGGCATTGAAAACTTTAAAGGTAAGGCATTTCACTCCGCACGTTGGGATCATGACTACGATTTAAATGGAAAACGTGTTGCTGTAATTGGTACAGGTGCAAGTGCCATTCAGTTTGTTCCCGAAATTGCTAAACAGGTTGCTCATCTTGATGTTTATCAACGTTCGGCACCTTACGTTATTCCTAAACCAGACCGGGTTTACCAATCTTTAGAGAAAAAGGCTTTCCGTAAACTGCCAATTTTGCAAAGTCTAGATCGTGCCTTGCAATATGGACATCACGAAATTCGTCTGCTGGCTTTCACCACTTCGCTGAATGAAATGCCTTTGGTGGAATATCTATTCCAACGCCATATTCGTAAGGTAGTTAAAGACTCCAAATTACGTCACCGTTTAATGCCGGACTACCCAATTGGCTGTAAGCGTATTTTGATTTCTAATCATTGGTATGAAACGCTCACTCAACCCCATGTAGATGTTATTCATACGGGTATTCAAGAAATTACTGAAAATGGAATTTTAGATACGGACGAAAATCTGCGCGAAGTTGATACCATTATTTATGGTACGGGCTTTGCCGCAACGGAATTTATGGCGCCAATGCAGATTACAGGTCTTGATGGTCGTACCTTAAAAGATACATGGAAAGATGGTGCAGAAGCTTATCTCGGTTTAACTGTTAGCGGCTTTCCAAACTTCTTTATGCTCTATGGTCCAAATACCAATCTCGGACACAATTCAATTGTCTATATGATTGAAAGTCAGGTGAATTACATTTTAGATGCCATTCAAATACTGATAAAAAATAAGTTGTTATTCACCAATGTTCGTGCAGAAGTTCAACACGAGTTCAACCAAAATATTCAAGAAAAAATGAAAAAAACTGTCTGGGCACAAGGTTGTACCAGTTGGTATCAGACTGCGGATGGGAAAAATACCAATAACTGGCCAGGTTTTACCCTTGAATATCGTCAACGTACTCGCCGCTTTGATATTGAAAACTACACTCAGGTTTCGGCTATTTCTTAAACAAGCTTCACCATAGGAAATAAGAAAAATAAACGGAGAATTTTATGAAAACATTTAAGAACAAAGTCGCGGCTGTTACAGGTGCGGGTTCAGGTATTGGACAAGCAATTGCAATTGAACTGGCAAAACAAGGCTGCCATCTGGCACTTTCCGATATCAGTGAAGCGGGCTTAGCCAAAACTGTCGAGCAGTTATCAGCCTATCCAGTTAAAGTGACCACTCAAAAAGTTGATGTGGCTAAGCGTACTGAAATTGCAGATTGGGCAAAAGCTGTTGTAAATGAGCATGGCCAAGTTAATTTGATCTTTAATAATGCGGGTGTCGCAATAGGGAGCACGGCTGAAGGTGTGAGCTATGAAGATCTTGAATGGCTCATTGGGATTAATTTTTGGGGCGTGGTTTATGGCACCAAAGAATTTTTGCCTTACTTAAAGCAAAGTGGTGATGGGCATATTATTAATATTTCTAGTATGTTTGGCTTAACAGCTCAACCGACTCAAAGTGCCTATAACGCCAGTAAATTTGCTGTTCGTGGCTTCACTGAATCCCTACGCCAAGAACTCGACCTACAAAATGCTGGAGTGAGTGCAACCTGTGTGCATCCGGGTGGTATTCGTACCAATATTGCCAAAGCTGCCCGCATGAATAATAGCGTTCAGACTTTGGGAATGGATCCTTTAAAAAGTCAGGATGCTTTCGATAAATTACTACGCACCCCTGCTGACGAGGCTGCTCAACAAATTTTAGAGGCTGTTCGTAAAAACCGTCGCCGTTTACTGATTGGAGCCGATGCAAAAGTCGTTGATGTAATTCAACGTATTCTTCCACAGGGTTATCAAAAGATTTTTGCAACAGCAACCGCGTTGCAAACTCGCCTACTCAACAAATCAGCAAAATAAAAATAGTGGTCGGCATGCTCTTCATTTTAGGAGATGCTGACTGTCATTAGGCTTAGTATGAGTCTTTATTATGAAGCAGCTTCTTGCATGGACCATCCGTACCACGCTACGTCCAGCTCTATCCCCTAAAACACCACTAAAACTACAACGTTTTTGTAGCGATGCAGCCAGTGCTATTGTGCTTGGGCCACGTGGTTATAAAACAAAAAAACAAATAATTGCTCAAGTGCCGACAGCTCATATTCAACCCAAAATGACTAAGTCAGGGCTGGGTATCTTGTATTTACATGGCGGTGGCTATGTGGTTGGCAGTTCAAAAAGTCACACCAAGCTTGCCGCTCAAATCGGACATGCAGCTCAAGCCCAAGTCTGGTTACCTGAATATCGCCTCGCTCCTGAACACCCAAGCCCAGCTGCTCTTGAAGATGTAGTTGCAGTCTATCAAGCTCTACTTGCCCAAGGACAAGACCCGAAAAAACTCGTGTTTGTCGGAGATTCTGCGGGCGGCGGACTCAGTTTAAGCACTGCAATTGCTATTCGAGATGCAGGATTGCCACTACCAGCTGCATTGGTTTTACTTTCACCTTGGGTTGATTTAAGCCTCTCTGGAAGTAGTATGAAAACCCACGCAGCTCAAGATGCAATGCTGTCTGAAGACTGGTTAGCGTGGTGCGCAAAAAACTATTGCGCGCAAAAATCAGCAACCGATCCAACCTGTTCCCCACTCTATGCAGACTTAACTGGACTACCGCCTATTTTGATTCATGTCGGTACAGAAGAAGTTTTATTAGATGATGCAAAACGTCTAGCTGAACAAGCTGGAAAATATGGTATTCCGACGAACTTTAGGATTTATGACCAAGTCGGACATGTTTTTCAGTTCCACACGGGTATACTAAAAGAATCTAATGACTCGATTGAGCGCATTGGGCAATTCATTGATAAACATACACAGTCAATATAAAAAATAATCGCCAGAGAGGAGCCTCGGCATGACAACAAACAATTATGACTATGATTATCTCATTATTGGTTCAGGCTTTGGTGGTAGTGTTTCTGCTTGCCGTCTAACCGAAAAAGGTTACTCAGTTGCTGTAATGGAAATGGGGCGTCGCTGGAAAGCCGAAGATTTTGCGAAAAATAACTGGAATTCCCGTCGTTGGATTTGGCGTCCGGGCATGAAGCTTTTCGGCTATTTCAATATGCGCTTTTTTCGCCATGTCACCATTATTTGCGGGAATGCCGTAGGTGGAGGCTCAATTACCTATGCCAATACTCTACTCGTTCCACCTGAACATATTTGGGACGAAGGCACATGGGCAGATGCTGCGGACTGGAAAAATGAAATGCCCAAACACTATGCTGAAGCAGAACGTATGCTTGGGGTGACGGATAATAAAATTTTTGGTCCAGCTGACCATATGCTCAAACAAATGGGTGAAGCTATCGGCGTGGGTCACACATTTAAACCGACTCGCGTTGCAACGTTCTTCCCACCCGAAGGTGAACAAGGCGGCAAAACCTATCCTGACCCATATTTTAACGGTGAAGGTCCAGACCGTGCGACATGTACCGCATGTGGCGGTTGTATGACAGGTTGTAAACACAACGCAAAAAACACTTTAGATAAAAACTATTTGTACTTTGCCGAAAAAAATGGTGCCAAGGTTTATGAAGAAACCAAAGTTGTTGATGTTAAACCACTCAATGGCAAAGCAGATGGCAGTGATGGCTATGAAGTAACCACTGAATGCTCAACCTCATGGTTTAATAAACAGCGTCGTACATGGCGAGTACGCAACGTCATTTTCTCGGCATCTTCTTTGGGTACGCAAGAGATGTTGTTCCGCTTAAAGCAGTCTGGTTCTCTGCCAAATATTTCCGATGACTTGGGTAATCGAGTTCGTACCAATGCCGAATCTATTTTAGGGGTACGCTTTTTTGGTAAAGATGTCGACATGAGCAAAGGTGTTGCCATTGGTTCAAGTATTTACATCGACCATGATACTCATATTGAGGCAACTCGCTACCAAAACGGTTCCGATGCAATGGGTCTCATGTGTACTTACATGGCAAAAGGAAAACCGGGTTGGACACGTATCTTCTTTTGGTTATGGGCGTTAATCTGCCATCCATTTATTTTTCTACGCATGAGCAATCCAGTTGGTTTTGCGCGTCAAACCTTGATTTTCTTGGTGATGCAAACTGCCGATGCCTCAATTAACATGCGCTTGAAGCGTAACTGGTTTTGGCCTTTTGGCAAGGTTTTATCTAGCGAAGGTAAAAAGCTACCGGTTTATATTCCACAGGCCAATACATTTACCGAAAAAGTCGCCAAAATGTTTAATGGCCACCCCATGACGACCATTACCGAAATTTTATTTAACGTGCCTTTTACCGCACATTGTATGGGCGGCTGTGCAATTTCCTCAAGCCCAGAACGTGGCGTGGTGGATGGACAAAATCACGTTTTTAACTATAAAAACTTATATGTTGTAGATGGTTCAATGTTAGGTGCCAATTTAGGTGTTAACCCAAGTCTCACCATTACAGCTTTAGCAGAACGTGCAATGTCTTATATTCCGGCTAAACACACTTTGGGCGAACATCAGGATCATAGAGCAGAGGCAGAAACCGTAGAGATCATCAAAGCTTCTGCTTAAACTAGAAATTTGTTTTATAAAAAAAGCCTATTTTAAAATAGGCTTTTTTTATTTCGCTTTTTAAATTACATCGTTACGGCTTTAGCACGAGCTGCATGCAACTTTTTATAGCTCTCGATCAGACGTAAATGGCGATCAAGTCCTTCTAGTTTCATGCTTGTTGGTGTTAAACCATAGAAACGAACGCTACCATCGACAGAACCTAATACTGCCTCCATTCGTGTGTCACCAAACATACGACGGAAGTTAGTCAGGTAATCTTCAAGCTCTAGTTCTTCATCCAACATCACTTCAAGCACCACGTTCATGCACTGATAGAACAAACCACGCTCAACGGTGTTAGTGTTATATTGCAGGTAAGTTTCGACTAACTCTTTTGCCTCTTCAAATTGCTGCAAAGCAACGTAAATCAACAATTTCAACTCTAAAATCGTGAGCTGTCCCCAAACTGTATTGTCATCAAATTCAATGCCAATGAGTGTGGTGATTTCGGTGTAATCGTCTAACTCACATTCTTCTAAGCGTTCAACCAATGCTTCAAGTTGTTCATCATCCAAACGATGCAGATTTAAAATATCTTCACGGAATGAAAGTGCTTTATTGGTATTGTCCCAAATCAAATCTTCAACGAGATAAATTTCTGAATAATCCGGCACTAAAATACGGCAAGCGGTCGCACCTAGGTGCTCATATACTGCCATATAAACTTCTTTGCCCATCTCTTCGAGAATACCGAACAATGTTGCAGCTTCGTCTGCATTCGACTCTTCGCCTTCTCCAGAAAAATCCCACTCAACAAAGTCATAGTCAGATTTAGAACTAAAGAAACGCCAAGATACCAAACCGCTTGAGTCAATAAAATGCTCAACAAAGTTATTCGGTTCAGTCACCGCATTACTTTGGAAAGTCGGTTGTGGTAAATCATTTAAGCCTTCAAAACTACGACCTTGAAGCAGCTCAGTCAGACTACGCTCTAAAGCAACTTCAAAACTTGGATGTGCGCCAAACGATGCAAAAACACCACCCGTACGCGGGTTCATTAAAGTCACACACATTACAGGGAACTGACCACCTAACGATGCATCTTTAACTAGAACAGGAAAGCCTTGCTCTTCTAAGCCTTTAATACCAGCAACAATACTTGGGTATTTTGCTAATACGTCTTCAGGTACATCTGGAAGTGCAATTTCACCTTCCAAAATTTCACGTTTTACAGCACGTTCAAAAATTTCTGACAAGCATTGAACTTGGGCTTCCGCCAAAGTATTACCTGCACTCATACCATTACTTAAGTACAAGTTTTCAATTAAATTTGATGGAAAATATACAACTTCATCGTCAGACTGACGTACAAAAGGTAGCGAGCAAATACCACGCTCTACGTTGCCTGAATTGGTGTCATATAAATGCGTACCAAGTAATTCATCATCTGGATTGTAAATCTCAAGACAGTATTCATCTAAGATTTCTTTAGGTAATTCACCATTTGGACCCGGTTTAAACCACTTTTCATCTGGATAATGCACAAATTCAGCATTGGCAATCTCTTCACCCCAGAACTGGTCGTTATAGAAGAAGTTACAGTTTAAACGCTCGATAAACTCGCCTAATGCAGATGCTAAAGCACTTTCCTTCGTTGCACCTTTACCATTGGTAAAACACATCGGAGACTGTGCATCGCGGATATGTAAAGACCATACATTCGGAACAATATTACGCCAAGATGCGATTTCAATCTTCATGCCCAAATTCGCCAAAATGGCAGACATATTGGCAATGGTCTCTTCTAATGGCAGGTCTTTACCCTGAATATAGGTATGGCTTTCTGAAGTTAAGCTTGGCAATAACAATGCTTGCGCATCTGCATCAATGCTTTCAACTTCTTCAATAATAAATTCGGGACCCGTTTGAATAACTTTTTTAACAGTACAACGGTCGATTGAACGTAAAATCCCTTGGCGATCTTTATCTGAAATATCGGCTGGTAATTCAATCTGAATTTTAAATGTTTGTTTGTAGCGGTTTTCAGGATCAACAATATTATTTTGTGATAAACGAATATTATCAGTTGGGATATCTCGAGCTGCACAATACACTTTTACAAAGTAAGCTGCACACAATGCGGAAGATGCTAAAAAATAGTCAAATGGACCGGGTGCCGAACCGTCACCCTTGTAGCGAATTGGTTGATCGGCAATTACCGTAAAGTCATCGAACTTAGCTTCCTGTCGAAGATTGTCGAGATAATTAACCTTGATTTCCATGCTGGCACCTAAATATTTTTATGTGTCAGCACAGACACATAAAATTCTAAATATTGAAATATAAGCCGAATCACAGCGAAGAAATTGACTTAAAAAATGAGAGATTAAAGCCATGTGTTTAATGAACGACTCAATTGGCTTTAATAAGATTGGCGGTATTATAGAGTGATTTTGTGAAGTTGATAACTAAAGTTAAAACATTGATGCTCACAATGTTTTAACTTATCTTTAATTTACTTAAATATTGAGCATTAAAATTTAAAGGTGTAATCAACATTCAACCGTGTTTCATTTGCCGAGTGAAATGTCATATTGCTTGGCATATCGTTGCGATAGTGAGAAAAACGAGCTCGCATGCCTAGGCCTTTTAATTTCCCTTCAGGAATTTTATAGCCCAAATCAAACTCCATCGATTCTTCTTTGAAACGCTGATCGCCATATTGCAGCAAATCAATATCTTCGCCTTTTGCATAGCGGGTCATAAAGCGCAGCCCATTTAATGAAACATCACCTAATCGTGCATTTTTAAAGTCATATTCATAACGAATCGAATAGACTTTTTCATCTTTATTTGAGTAATCCGAACTCATAAAATCAAGCACGACTGGACTTTCAGTTCCCGACAAAAATGGCAGACCTGTTGAGCCAAACGACTGCATATAGCCCAAAGAAACCGTATGGTTTTGATAATTCAAACCAAATAAACCACTCATATGGCGGTTATCGACCTCTCCTATTTTTTTGCTTCCAGTTTCTTGACTATTAAAAAAACGCACGTCACTTAAAAAATTAAGCTGGTCATTTAAAGGCTGTTTTCCGTTAAAACCCAAAAATTGTTGCTGGTAAATGTCTTTGAGTTCGGCATGGTAAGCGCGTAAACGGTAGTCCTTTAACTGATAACTTCCTCCCAGCGTGTAAAAAGAATCAGTGGTTGCTGCCTTGTCAAAACGACGGTTGATATTGTCCGTTCCAACGTCTGTAAAGCGAATTGAATCACGTTGACGCACTTCGTCGACATAAAACCCTTCGAGTTGAAGATTTGGAATTTCATTTGAAACAAAGCGAATACCGCGATAAGTCTGGGGGAACAAACGGGCTGGCGATGAAAATATGGTCGGTAATTGTGGAACCAGATCACCCACAAAAAGCTCATTTTTTCTAAATTTAGCCTTCCCCGTAATACCAATTTTTCCATAATAATCGTCACGCGAGTTATCAGTATTGACGGGTAATAAGCCACTACGTGCATAGTCATCAGCCCGACTTCCCATCAGGTTAAAACCCGCCATTGCCAGTACATCAACACCGAATCCAACTGTTCCTTCGGTATAACCAGACTGCCCTTTAAAAATTAGACCCTGCGCCCAATCTCTGGCAGCTGTATAGGGATATGGGTCTTTTTTATAGTCTCGGTCAAAGTAAAAATTACGCAGTGTTAGCTCAGCTTTACTGTCTGCAATAAACTCCGCATGCACAACTTGACTAAATAACGGGCACAAGCATACCCCCACCCACAATGGTGTCTTTTTCATTTTTTATCTCAACTATTTAATTTTTAATGGTTTAAGACGCTGTTTTAAGCGAGTAATTTTGCTCTTTTTTACTTCGGTAAAAAGCACTACCCAAACTTAAAATTAGGAAAATAGCCAAAATAAATACCACACCGTAATAGGCATAAAGCGTTGCTGGTGCGATGCCTTTATCCAGAAAAATACCTGCAATCGTTGGCGATAAAATTGCCCCAATACGGCCAAAACCAATGGCATAACCCACACCGCGACTACGGATTTCGGCGTCATAAATTGTTGGAGAAATAGAATATAGACCTGCCACACAGCCATTAATAAGTGTGCCGAGTAATAACCCCACCATGAGTGCGACACTCACTTGAGACGAGACTGCGACAAATAGAAAAACACATGCAGACGTTAGCCCTAAAAATAGGCTTAAGGCATAGAAAATTTTTATGCGTGATGCGAGTAAACCAATAATGGCTGCACCGAAAATACCGCCAATACTAATTAAAATACCGGTACTTACCCCTTGCTCTGGTGACATTCCCATTGAAATAAGAATTTTTGGTGTCCAGCTCATAACAAAGTAAAAGCCAAACATCACTAAAAAGAATGCAAACCACAGACAAAGTGTTTGAAATCCCAGTTGCCCTGCAAATAATTTGCTGAGTTCACTGCCATTTTGTGTACTCATTTTTTCATAGCGCGGCATAACTGATAGTTCGTTAAGCCCCATGCGGTTTACAGTTGCATTGATTCGTTCCAATGCCTGTTTTGGTCGTTTCGCGAGTAAGTAATCTAAAGATTCAGGCAATAACCATGCGCTGATCAGCAACATTGCAATGGTGGTGATTCCACCCGCTAAAAAGATTGAACGCCAACCTAAATGTTCAATCAATGCTAGTGACAGTAGACCACCGAGTGTCGCACCAATCCCATATCCTGTAGACATTAAGCTAACAGCGAGACTGCGCCAGCGAGCATTGGCATATTCACTTGCCAACACATTACTACTAGCAAGAATCCCACCCACCCCAATTCCGGTAATAAACCGAAGTGCTGCTAACATGCCATGGCTTTGTACAAAAGCACAGCCCAACATGCTGAGACCAGCAATCACAAGACAAACTAAGATGAGTAAACGGCGACCGATTTTATCAGCTAACGGTGCGAGAAAAATGGAGCCAGCAGCCATTCCAAAAAGACCTGAACTGAGCAACAAGCCAATTTGTGCGCCTGAAAGTGACCATTCTGCTGACACGGACGGTGCGGTAAATGCCATCACCATCACATCAAAGCCATCAATAATATTAAGACAAATACAGATCAAAATAACAAACCATTGGTAGCGGCTCATATTGTTTTGATTGATCTCACTCAGCACGTCTCTTTCCATTTGTGTATCTCCCTTGGATAAGACATACACACGACATTGCTGATATGAGCGATTGGGTGGTTATGCACATCCGTATCCATAATGACCTAGAGGAATATTTGTTTTTTGAGCATCCTGCTCTTTTTCTATACTGAATATTTGGATCCAAAAAATCAACTAAAATTATAAACGGATTATTAAAAATTATATAAATATATAAATTATATAACTATAAAATTATTAAAAACATAAAATTAGGATGCTTGAATATTTTTATGGATCCATATTAAAAAATCTATTATGATCGATTCCAGAGCATTTTTTAGCCAAAAAAAAGCTCAGTTTATTTCCAGGAAATGCAAGATGCATTTTTAAAACATCAAAGGATTGTTGTTATGAAACTCAAAAGAGTAAGCCAGCTTACATTGGGACTTTTTTTTGCCAGCCAATTGTTTTACACAACGCAAGCAGCACCTCCAAAAAATCAACAACCACCCAACATCATGATTATTTTGGCCGATGATCTTGGATTTTCAGATATTGGTGCTTATGGTGGCGAAATTAAAACCCCTCATATTGATAGCCTATTAAAGCAAGGAAAAATGCTTTTTAATTTTCATGCCTCATCAATGTGTTCACCTACTCGTGCACAGCTTATGACAGGTGCCGATAACCACTTGGTAGGTTTAGGTGCCATGTATGAAACTTCAAAACGACAAGAAAAATTGGTTGGAGCAGATAGTCCGCGTGCACTCCTCAAAATTGATGGCTATTCAGGTCATTTAATGCAAAATGCTTATACACTCGCAGAGATTTTAAAGACAAAAGATTATTACACCTTCATGGTTGGTAAATGGCACTTAGGCTATGCTCCCGAACAAAACCCTAAAGCCCGTGGTTTTGATCAATCTTTTGCTCTACTCGATGGCTTCGATTTACACTTTAAAGACCAACCTAAAAACTATCCTCGTAACACTCAATACACTGAAAATGGTCAAAAGACCACATTACCTAACAACTACTACTCGACCGACTTTTTTACACAAAAAGCTTTCGAGTACTTAGACAAAAATAAAGCGCAAAAACCATTTTTTGCCTACCTAGCCTATACCGCTCCACACTGGCCACTACAAGCGCCTGCTCACTATAGAGACTTATACAAAGGTAAATACGATCAAGGCTACGATGCAATTCGAAAACAACGCTTTGAAAGACAAAAGAAACTAGGCCTAATTCCTGCTAATGCAGAATACCCAGTCGAGCGTGGCAATCAAGCTTTAGGTACCAAAAGCTGGAATGAACTGACCCCACAAGAGCGCAAATACGAAGCGCGTAAAATGGAAGTTTATGCGGGCATGGTTACCCAGTTAGACGACCGCGTGGGTGATGTCATTCAATATCTTAAAAAGCATCATTTATATGACAACACTTTGATTGTGTTTATGTCAGATAACGGCGCTGAAGGTGGTGATCATAATTTCCCAATGGGTGATGCCGACAATCGCTATGAAAATATAGGTAACGCCAGCTCATATCTATACATGGGACCACGTTGGGCCGAAGTAAGCAGTACGCCATTTACTTATTGGAAATCAGCCGCTTCAGAAGGTGGAGTTCGAGTTCCTTTTATTGTTAAATCGCCTGTGCAAATTTCTAAACAACGTGGAATCAACAATAACTTTGCGACAGTCAGAGACATATTCCCCACTGTTATGGAGCTAGCGGGGATTCAAAATAATCAGGTTTATCCAACTTCAAGCACCAAAATTAAACCATCTGGTTTTAGTCTAATTCCTGCTTTTAAAGATAATAATGTCCGTATTCGACCTGTCAATTATTATGACTTTAAAGAATTGCATGGCAGCCGCTACGCCAAAACTGACGAATGGAAACTTATTGAAAACTCACCTTCTAAATTTAAGAGCCACGGCTGGGAACTCTACAATTTAAAAACAGATTTTAATGAGCAGCATAATGTTTACGCAAAACATCCTGAGATCGTAAAAGTCTTAAATGATAAATATTTAAGATATGCCGATGAAAATGGTGTTGTGGATTTTGAGCAATACAACAAAAAGTAGAGAAAACCAGATGAAACAGATCATGATGCTTTCATCGTTCCTCTTACTTTGTGCATGCCAAAAAACCACGCCTCAACTAGAACAGACCACCTTGCCCGACTTAGGCAGCAAAGCTAAATGTAATTCTTATTCGGGCCTTCCTTCGGGTTGGCCTAAAAATAAAGAAGCAGGCATGGTCAAGCTTCCGCAAGGAAAAATTGTTTTAGGCACCACACAAGGTTATGAAGATGAACGCCCATTAAACTTACAGACAACTTCCGTTCCCGCTTTTTTAATTGATGCGACTGAAGTCACCAATGCTCAATTTCAAGAATTTGTTAAACAAACAGGTTATGTCACCGATGCAAAGAAGCAAGGCGGCGCAGCTATGTTTGTACAACCAGATCATCCAGTTGAAGAATTACAATGGTGGCGATTTGAAAAAGGTGCCAATTGGAAACATCCATGGGGCTTAAATAACCCTAAACAATCCGCACCTCACGAACCTGTTCGCATGGTGACATGGAATGATGCCTACGCCTATGCAAACTGGCTGGGTCATGACTTACCGACTGAGCTTGAGTGGGAATATGCAGCCAAGGGTTTTCAGCAAAATTCCGATATTGGTCCTACCCACGAAGGCCATATTGTAGCCAACTTCTGGCAAGGTGAATTTCCTTATAAAAACATTCAGGAAGATGGTTTTAAGGATGTTGCCCCTGTTGGCTGTTTTAGTAAAAACCCGTTTGGTTTATATGACTTGATTGGCAATGTATGGGAATGGACGCAAACACCCTATACAGGCCCACGAGATCACCATATGGGAGATCCATCGAAATATCGGCAAAGTCACGAACAGATTTTGCAATACACCATTAAAGGTGGGTCTTATTTATGCGCGACCAATTATTGCGCGCGTTATCGTGCTGCCGCGAGGCATCCACAGGAACTCGACCTTGCAACTAGCCATGTCGGATTTAGAACAGTAAAACGCTTTTAAACGGATTTAAAAATGAAGCATATTTTTATTTATGGGATTTTCTTCTCAGGGACAGCCCTTGCCTGCTGTTTAGCTCACAGTGCAGTAGATGTTAATTTTCAAAATACACTCACACTAAAAACATTCAACTTCGACAGACAATATGAAAATGGTACTAGCCCCGATACTCATAGCTTGAGCCAAGGCTTGATCTATCATGGTGACTGGACAACCAAGCTTAATGATGTTCAGCTACACCTCAATCCAAGCATCCAATATGCCTATCGCTTAAGTGCCGATCAACACACCAATGATATGGTTATACCCTTTGACACCACTACCAAAAAACAAGCGCAGGACTACATCAAATATGGCTTAGGTGCTGGAGTTGAATATCAAAACTTTCGGATGAATATAGGCGAAATCACGCCTGATGCACCACTTACACCACAAGTGGATACACATCAATTACGAGTGAACTATAAAGGCTTGGAATTAAAATATAAGACACCGCAACAAAATTTCGAGTTGGGTTTGATTAATCGTTATTCTCCAAAAAATGAAGAGGACTACCACAAACTCGCAATCTCGAAAAATGAATCCGATGGGCTTTACTTTTTCCAATGGGATGGCAAAACACCTCGGTACCATTGGAAATTTTATAATGGTTACTTAACCGACCTGATTAATCAAAGCTACTTTGCTTTTGATTATCAATGGACAAAACAGCACACCACAAAATTACGGGTGTTTCGCCACGACGATGTCGGTAAATCAAAACTTGGTGAATATGACAATACATCTGTGGGCGCCATGCATTTTATCAAATATGGAAACTTTACAACCGGAATTGGCTACCAAGAAAACTTTGGCAAAGATGGCATTCCAAAACTCGACAATATACCCATCCCTCATATGGTGAACTGGACCTTAGGTGCATTCACCAAAGCAGATGAAAAGTCTTATCATTTCGTTGCTTCGTATGACTTTAAAGACTACATCAAAGGTTTAAAAATTACCTATAAATATATTTATGGTGATTCATTTCAAACCATGAATCAAAATGATTTTGAGCAAGAAAGTGATGTGTTGATTCAATATGACCTGAATGCCTGGGTTAAAAATCTTAAGTTTCTTTTCTTAAATATTAACTACGACACCAAACACGGTAAAAGTCTGGATGAACAGCGCATGATGCTTCATTACACGTTTAACTTTTAAATCTTCACCATCCATAATGGCTTTTAAATACAGCCATTATGGATCCAATTAAAAACCAATAAAAAGTCCATCCCTAAAATTAAAAATAATCAAAAAACCTTTAAAACTAATTAAAAATATACAGAAACAACAACTATAAAGAACAATATTTTTTAAAAATATACTGCTTACCAATTGACCAACATTTTTATTTATTATAAATTGGATCCAATAAGTGATAAGGAGTCGTCACAAATGTTTATTAAAAATGCTTGGTATGTAGTCTGCCGCCCAGAAGAAATTCAAGACAAACCGCTAGGTCGCACCATCTGTGGTGAAAAAATTGTTTTTTACCGTGGCAAAGAAAATCAAGTTGCAGCTGTTGAAGATTTTTGCCCTCATCGCGGTGCACCACTTTCACTTGGCTATGTAGAAGATGGCAACCTCGTATGTGGATATCATGGACTAGTGATGGGTTGTGATGGAAAAACTGTTTCAATGCCAGCCCAACGTGTAAATGGCTTCCCTTGCAACAAATCATATGCAGCCGTTGAAAAGTTTGGTTTTATTTGGATATGGCCAGGCGAAAAGGCATTAGCAGATGAAGCAAAACTCCCAACTTTAGAATGGGCAGATCATCCTGAATGGAGCTATGGCGGAGGTCTGTTTCACATTCAATGTGACTATCGCCTCATGGTCGATAATCTTATGGATTTAACCCACGAGACTTATGTTCACTCAAGCAGTATTGGTCAAAAAGAGATTGATGAATCATTGCCAGTGACGAAAGTAGATGGAGACCATGTCATTACTGAACGTTACATGGAAAATGTGATCGCACCTCCATTTTGGCAAATGGCCCTTCGGGGTAATCACTTGGCAGATGACGTTCCTGTTGACCGCTGGCAACGTTGCCACTTCTTTGCCCCAAGTAATGTGCATATTGAAGTCGGTGTGGCACATGCTGGACATGGCGGTTATGACGCACCAAAAGACAAAAAAGTTTCGTCAATTGTCGTGGACTTTATTACTCCAGAAACTGAAACCTCACATTGGTATTTCTGGGGAATGGCACGCAACTTCCAGCCAGACAATGCTGAACTCACCGATCAAATTCGTGAAGGCCAAGGCAAAATCTTTACTGAAGATTTAGAAATGCTGGAGCAACAGCAGCAAAATATTTTGAACAATCCACATCGCAAGTTACTGATGCTTAACATCGACGCAGGCGGTGTACAGTCCCGTAAGGTGATTGAGCGACTCCTTGCTGAAGAAAATAAAACGCCTCCTGAAACATCCGCACAAAAGTTTCCAAACATTCGGATTATTTAAAGGAGCATGAACATGGACGTTATTATTCAAAAAATTCACCAGCTCACCCCGACCATTCGTGCCTTTGAACTGATTGCAGCAAATGGTATGGAGCTACCGAGTTTTGATGCAGGTGCTCATATTGATGTGCATCTTAAAAACGGCCTAACCCGTCAATATTCAATTTCAAACTGTTGCAGTGAAAAGCATCGTTATGTGATTGGTGTTTTACATGATGCCAATTCACGCGGTGGCTCACGTTGCATTCATACTGAATATCGTGAGGGAGACTATTTAAAGATTGGTGAACCACGTAATTTATTTGAGATTCATCCTCAAACAAAGCAGGCTGTTTTATTTGCTGGCGGTATTGGCATTACCCCCATTTTATCGATGGCGTATCGGCTTAAATCGGTCAATACTCCTTTCGAATTACACTACTTTGTCCGTAGTCATGAAATGATTGCCTTCTATGGCAATTTAACCGAGCACTTTGGTGACCAAGTCCATTTTCATATTCAAGATCAGCCAAACACCGAATGTAATATGGCAAAGGTTTTAGGTGAGAGTTCACCAGATAGACACTTATATGTATGTGGGCCTACAGGATTTATGCAGTTTGTAATGAGCTCGGCCGAACAAGCTGGCTGGCACAACGAGCAATTACATCAAGAGCATTTTGTCGCGCAAAAAGTAGATACATCTAATGATGAAGCTTTTACCATTAAAGTTAAAGGTACGGGGCGCCGAATTGAAGTATTACCAGAGCAAACTGCTACTGAAGCATTAATTGCAAATGGTTTTGATATTCCTGTTTCGTGTGAACAAGGTATTTGCGGTACGTGTATTACCCGCGTTGTAGAAGGCACACCAGATCATCGTGATATGTTCATGACCGAAGATGAACATGCGCTGAACGACCAGTTTACGCCCTGCTGTTCTCGTGCAAAAACTAAAAATCTTGTGATTGAGCTTTAATTCTTGAGTTCCTTTATTCAGAAATAAAGGAACTTCTTTCGCCTTAAGCGTTTAAAACATTTCTTAGCGTTTCACCTAAAATTACCACACTACTGTGCTCACGCATTAAAGTTTCAGCACGCCCTGCCTGTCGATGCACCAATGCATCGAAAATCGAACAATGCTGTAAATGTGCATAGTGCAAACGGCGATATTCCGACAAAGCTTGCTTCTCATCATAGGTAATGGCTTGAGCAGAAGCCATCGGCAATTGATTGTTTTTTGCTAAAGCTTGTATGAGCGCTACATTTTGCGCGCCCTCAATAATCGTGTCATGAAAAATGACATTGAAATGGTGGTAACGTTCCAGTTCGGTATCGCCAAACTCGTCTTTTTCATTAAAGAGTTTTTCGGTTTCTTGAATGCAATGTTGAAGGGTCTTTTTCTGCTCTTCGCTTAAGCCTTGTTCTGCCAAAGTTTTCGCAGCCAATCCTTCAAGCACACCCCGCACTTCAAGCGCATCATGGACCAGTTGTTCTGAAATTTCACGGACGGTGTAGCCACGGGTTGGGTTCTTGATGAGAAGACCTTCTTGTTCGAGCAATCGAAATGCAATACGAACAGGCTGTCTAGAAACCCCAAGTAACTCGGCAGTGGGAATCTCAGCAATTCTGGCACCACCTTCAAGTTCCCCTGAAATAATCATTTTTCTTAATTTAAGTAAAACTTGTTGCCCTGAAGACATTTGCTGCCACACATTGTCAAAAACGTCACTTCGATGCTAACAACTTCATTTGCAAAATGAAATAAATTTTCTGTGTGAATCGGTGCTTAAGTATTTAGCTCAACCTAAACAAGCTCATTTATTTAAAGGTTTTTAAGATTATTCACCATGATATCGAGGTTATTACGAATTAAATAAGCCAGATTGATATCAATGCCTTCAAGCATCTTTTCTTCAACTTTTAATACAACTTCATTGCATTTATTGAGTTTTTCAACACCGCTTTCGGTCAGTGTAATTAAAATACGGCGGCCATGCGTAGGGTCTGGTTTCTTTTCAATCCAACCATTAACCAGCAAATCTTGCAGAATTTTATTGGCCGATTGCGGCTTTATGAAAGAACGTTCAGCAAGTTTTGCATTGGATACATTACTTTTTGAAGCTAAAACAGAAAGTGCCGTAAATTGTGGCAAGGTAATTTCAAGCTCTTTTAAATGCTCTGTTAAATGTTTACTAATAATTCGGTCAACACGAGCAATCATGTAACTTAACTTAGGCTCATCTTCTACTTTTTTTTGAACTAAATTTGAACGTACCATAACCTTTCATTCATCATAAGAAAATCTGTAGTGAAAGTATGAGGTAGTCACCCCATACTTTCCTTAAAACTTAGCGAGCACCTGAGCTTTGTACTAAATGTACAGGCTGTTTAGGTTTTTTGACAAGAAGTAATGCAGAGATCGCTGCAATTAAAATCACAGGAATGCTTGAACCAATCACAATGGTCGAGCTTTGTCCAAGTGAAAGTAAAAAACCAGCCATCAAAGGTCCTGCAAAAGAACCAATACGCCCAATTGCAACCGCTGCACCAACTCCGGTTCCCCGCATTTCGGTTGGGTAATACATTGCGGCTAAACCATACAATGCCGATTGTCCGCCTACAATAAATAAACCACAGCCGACTGCCGCAAGCGCCAGTAATGCAACAGTTGGAGAAATTGCCAAGCAACAAAGTGAGAATAAAATGCCTAGATAAATCAGCTTAATCACAAAACTCATGCGTACTTTATCAAGCAATACACCCATTAAGATTGAACCTAAAATTCCGCCAACGTTGTAGCCCATCTGTACATAATTTGCCTGTAATTTCGATAAGCCTTGCGCACCCATGAGTAACGGCAACCAGTTTAACAAGAAGTACAGCACCACTAAGGTACAGAAAAAACTTACCCAAAGCTGAATGGTCGACATGCGGCGTTCTTTAGCAAATAAAACTTCAAAGAATGGTGTGGTTTTTTGCGCTTGAACTTTACGTTGCAGGTAATCATTTGACTCAGGTAAAAAGCGCATGATGAGTGGAATTAACAAAATAGGCGCAATACCACCAATATAGAAAATATGACGCCACTCTGCATCACCCGCCAACGACATGGCAACGACAGAAGTCAGTAATCCACCAAAAGGAATGCCACTATACATGATACTTACCGCTTTACCCTTGTGCTGGTCAGGTACAGCTTCAGAGGCAAGTGTAATCATCATCGGGAGTGCCCCGCCCATTCCCAAACCAGTACAAAAACGAATGAGCAATAGCAAACTAAAGTTGGCAGCATAGGCCGTTAGCAAAGACATAATTCCAAAAAGCAGAATACTAAAAATCAGAATTTTCTTACGCCCAATAATATCTGCAAATCTGCCACCTAATATGGCACCCGGTAGTGTTCCTAAAATTGCAGCACTAAATGCCCATGCCATCTGGCCATTGTCCAACATAAACTCAGCCCGCATTCGTGGAGCGGCTACCCCCATTGATTGAAGATCAAAACCTTCAAAAATTGCGATTGCAAAACAAAGTAGTAACGTAATCTTTGCTCTTGCAGACTGTCCTAATATCTTTTCCATTGTGTTGTCCTTTATTGACTAGTCGTTCCATTTAGCCCTTTGTGTATTGTTGTTTAAACACACCAAAAATATCAGTTAAACTTACTAAAAAATCAACATATTTTTATATAAAATTATTTATTAAATTAATTTTTATTTAAAATACATGCAATTATAAAATAATTATTAAATTTCAGAAAAAAGACTTGAATGTAAGTTTAACTGATATTAAATTAAATCTCAGAACATCACAAAATCATTCAAGGAGTATGAAGATGACTTATGAAAATCGCTGGGAAACCGTAGATGTTAAAGTTGAAGATGGAATTGCTTGGGTCACACTAAATCGCCCAGAAAAGAAAAATGCCATGAGTCCTACACTCAATCGTGAAATGATTGATGTACTTGAAGCCATAGAACTTGATCAAAATGCGCGTGTTTTAGTATTAACTGGTGCAGGTGATTCTTGGACAGCCGGCATGGACTTGAAAGAATATTTCCGCGAAGTCGATACTCAGCCTGAAATTTATCAAGAACGTATTCGTCGTGACTCATGTCGTTGGCAGTGGCAACTTCTTCGTATGTATTCAAAACCAACCATTGCAATGGTTAACGGCTGGTGTTTCGGAGGCGGTTTCTCACCATTAGTGGCGTGTGATCTTGCGATTGCAGCAGATGAAGCAACTTTCGGTTTATCTGAAATTAACTGGGGTATCCCACCGGGTAACCTTGTAAGTAAAGCAATGGCCGATACTGTGGGTCACCGCGCAGCTTTGTACTACATCATGACGGGTAAAACCTTTAGTGGTAAAGAAGCCGAAACGATGGGACTTGTGAATAAAAGCGTACCACTTGAACAGCTAAAAGCAGAAGTCACTGAACTTGCAAATTGTTTACTTGAGAAAAACCCAGTGGTTCTTCGTACAGCTAAAAATGGCTTTAAACGTTGCCGTGAACTGACATGGGACCAAAACGAAGACTACTTATATGCCAAGCTAGATCAATGTATCCATCGTGATACTGAAAACGGTCGCCAAGAAGGTTTGAAACAATTTTTAGATGAAAAATCAATTAAACCGGGTTTACAGAGCTATAAACGTACTGGTTAACTTTTGATTCTTTAATGGTAATGTAAGGACACAACCCATGCAAAATGTACAGTTACTTATTCACGGTCAATCTGTTGATGCATCAAATCAGGCAACTTTTGAGCGTATTAGCCCTATTGATGGATCAGTGGCAAGCAAAGCCGCTGCTGCAACTTTGGACGATGTTGATCGTGCAATAGACTCGGCACAACAAGCTTTTAAAGTATGGTCGAAGCTCTCGCCTACCGAACGCCGTTTACGTTTATTAAAAGCAGCCGATTTAATGGACCAAAAGACCGAGCAATTCATTGAAACTGGAATGCAAGAAACAGGTTCAACTGCGACATGGTATGGGTTTAACGTTCACCTTGCTGCCAACATGCTACGTGAAGCAGCAGCAATGACCACACAAATTGACGGAAGCCTGATTCCGTCAGATGTGCCGGGCAATCTTGCGATGGGTGTGCGAGTTCCTTGCGGTGTGATTGTAGGGATTGCACCTTGGAACGCCCCTGTCATTTTGGCAACACGTGCGCTTGCTATGCCTTTGGCTTGTGGTAACACGGTAGTGTTAAAAGCCTCGGAAGCCTGCCCAGCAACGCATCGTCTGATTGGTGAAGTGTTACACGAAGCTGGTCTTGGTGAAGGTGTAGTGAATGTGATTACCCATGCAGCCGAAGATGCACCACAAATTGTTGAACGTTTAGTGTCTCATCCAGCCGTGAAACGCATTAATTTTACAGGCTCAACCAAAGTCGGAAAAATCATTGCCGAGACTGCTGCAAAATATTTAAAACCAGTTTTACTTGAATTGGGTGGTAAAGCCCCTGTTGTGGTTTTAAACGAAGCCGACATTAATGAAGCCGTAAATGCAGTTGCTTTTGGAGCATTCTTTAATCAGGGGCAAATTTGTATGTCGACCGAACGTGTTTTGGTTCAAGACAAAATTGCCGACCAGTTTATTGAAAAGCTCATTGAGAAAACACGAACTATTCAGGCGGGTAACCCAACCTCGAAAGAAAATGCACTCGGTGTTTTAGAAAGTCGCCGTGCCGCAAACCGTATTCAGCACTTACTTGAAAATGCCCAAAACAAAGGTGCCGACTTACCTTTAGGCATTCATATTGAAGACACCACCATGCAACCGACGTTGGTGCTCAACATTAAGCCTGACATGCTGCTTTACCGTGAAGAATCGTTTGGACCTGTCTGCACCGTCCAACGTTTTACAACCGTTGAAGAAGGTGTAGTACTGGCAAATGACAGCGAGTTCGGTCTTTCAGCGGCAGTGTTTAGCCAAAATATTTCGCAGGCATTGGAAGTCGCTAAACAGATTGATTCGGGTATTTGTCATATTAACGGCGCAACCGTGCATGACGAAGCTCAAATGCCATTTGGCGGAACAAAATCGAGTGGATACGGACGTTTTGGTAGTAAAGCCTCTATTGGTGAATTTACCGATTTACGCTGGATTACCATTCAAACCCAATCACGCCATTACCCGATTTAGTCGGGTTAATGTGAACAACGACATATTAAATAAAAATTGCATGATGCAAAAAAAATAAAGCGCAGTGATGCGCTTTCCATGGAGTGAAAGAAATGCAAATGAATGCCACTCAATCACAAGACCGCGAACGGTTCGTAAAATTAGGGCAACATGATATTCATTATCACCATAAAGATGACACGCTCTATATCAGCCCAAAAGAGCAATTAAAACCGTATCCACAAAAACTGACAGATCGGTTAATTCATTTTGCACAAACCAAACCAGACCATATTTTTGCAGCAAAACGAAATGCTCAAGGTGAATGGGTCAAACTGAGTTATGCAGAAGTTTTACAACGCGCATGGCATATTGCTCAGGCTTTGCATGAACGTAACTTAAGCCAAGAAAGACCTTTAGTCATTTTAAGTGGTAATGATCTTGAACATTTAACACTCTCTATGGGTGCTATGCTGGCGGGTGTGCCTTTCTCAGCAATTTCCCCTGCCTACTCCCTTATTTCTCAAGACTTTGGCAAACTCAAACATGTGTTTGAAGTGCTCACACCTGGCTTGGTCTATGCTAGCGATGGTCAGGCCTTTGCCAAAGCCATTCAGACATGTATTACATCCGACATTGAAGTGCTGACCAACAAAGGTCTTGTGGGCAATCAGATCTGCACGTCTTTTCAGTCGCTGTTAGATACACCAGTTTCAAATGTTCAAGAGTTTTATCAAACCCTTGATGAAAACCAAATTGCCAAATTCTTGTTTACATCAGGTTCAACCAAACTACCTAAAGCTGTGCCGACCACACATTTAATGTTGTGTGTTAATCAGCAAATGCTATTGCAGACTTTCCCTGAGTTTGAAGAAACGCCACCCGTCCTACTCGATTGGCTGTCTTGGCACCACACATTTGGAGGCAGTCACAATGTCGGTATCGCGCTCTATAACGGCGGTACGATTTACATTGATGATGGCAAACCCGTTGCAGGAAAATTTGACGAAACCATTCGTAATCTCAAAGAAATTTCTCCAACAGTTTATTTAAATGTCCCAAAAGGTTGGGAAGAACTGACCGAAGCTTTAGAAAAAGATGAGGAATTAAGAGATCGCTTTTTTGCCAAAGTTAAAATTTTATTCTTTGCAGGTGCAGCGCTTTCAGAAGCTGGTTGGAACAGGCTCGATAAAATTGCTCAGCAACATTGCGGAGAAAAAATTCGCATTATGAGCGGATTGGGCATGACTGAAACTGCACCATCTTGTGCTTTTACAACAGGTCCACGCGTGATGGCTGGCTTTATTGGTTACCCTGCTCCGGGATGCGAAATTAAGCTGGTTCCATGTGGTGACAAACTTGAGTTTTGTGTTCGTGGCAAACATGTCATGAAAGGCTATTGGCGCTTAAAGGCAGACCAGCAAAGCACTGTGTTTGATGATGAAGGCTTTTTCCATACTGGCGATGCAGTTCGTTTGGTCGATATCAATGATCCGACTAAAGGCCTCATGTACGACGGACGCATTGCCGAAGACTTTAAACTCAATACAGGCACTTTCGTCAATGTGGGCACGCTTCGCAATAAAGTGCTCATTCAAGGTAATTTACTGGTTCAAGATGTCTGTATTACAGGTTCAAACCTCAATGCCGTAGGCTTTCTGATTTTTCCAAAATTAGAAGCTTGTGCTCAATACGCAGGCCTTAAGCATGGTGAGCATTCTGCAACAGAGATATTACAGCATCCTAAAGTTCAGCAATGGTTCCGCCAATTTTTAACGACATTTAATAAAGATGCGACTGGCAGTTCAAATACAGTCTCAATGCTTTATTTAATGACCGAACCACCTCAGCTCGATGCAGGCGAAGTGACCGATAAAGGCAATCTCAATCAAAGCAATATTACGAAACGTCGTGCAGCTTTAATTGATGAGCTTTATCAAAAGCAGGGCGACAACCCACTTATTATTCGAGTGCCCACCTTAAAGCAATAAGCTATTGAAATAAAAAAGGAAGCTCAAACTTCGGTTTGGGCAATAGCCTCACTTTTGCCTAAAAAAAGGTTCAACATGCCACACGATACAGAATTTGAACTATTTCGAGACAGTTACCGCAGGTTCTTAAAAGAACAGGTTGCTCCGTATTATGAACAGTGGGAACACGATGGCCTAATCCCACGTGATCTATGGCTTCGTCTTGGGGAAAATGGCTTTTTGTGCGTAGATGTGCCCGAAGAATATGGCGGCTATGGCGCTCCTGTTCATTACTCTCTCATGCTGGTTCAAGAAACTGCTCAAGCTGGCTTTGCATCTTTGGCAGTTGCAATTGGGGGACAAAATGAGCTGGTTTCTCCTTACTTGCAAAATATTGGAACTGAAGAGCAAAAAGGTTATTGGTTACCGAAAATGGTGACAGGTGAAGTAGTCACCGCAATTGCCATGACCGAAGCCAATGCAGGCTCAGACTTACAGGCCATACGCACTCAAGCCATTTTAGAAAATGACCACTACCGTATTCATGGTTCAAAAACATTTATTTCAAATGGTTTACATGCCGACCTGATCGTTCTGGTAGCGAAAACTGACCCTCAAGCCAAAGCAAAAGGTATTTCAATTTTTCTAGTCGATGCTGCTTTAGACGGCGTTAAAAAAGGCCGCTCTTTACAAAAAATCGGACTACACGCTCAAGATACAGCCGAACTTTTTTTTGATGATGTGTATGTTCCTGCAACCCAGCGTTTAGGTGAAGAAGGACAAGGCTTTGCTTATTTAATGCAAGAGTTACCGCGCGAACGCTTGAGCATTTCTATGATGGCTTTGGGGTCAATTTTAGGTGCCATCGAACTGACCAAAGACTATGTATTAGAGCGTAAAGCTTTCGGACAACCTTTAAGTCAAATGCAAAACACGCGATTTGTACTCGCAAACGCGCAAATTAAAGCAAAAGCCGCTCAAGCTTTTGTAGACCAATGTGCAGCGCTGTATCAACAACACCAGTTAAGCGTCACTCAAGTTGCCGCACTGAAATGCTTTATTACCGATGTTCAATGTGAAGTGATTGATCAATTACTTCAGCTTTTTGGTGGCTACGGTTACATGCAGGAATACCCGATTTCACGCTTTTTTGTGGATGCACGGGTACAAAAAATTTATGGGGGAACCAATGAAATTATGAAGGAAATCGTGGCCCGAGAACTGCTCGGAAAATAATTTGATTTAAAAACCAAATAAGGCAGACACAACAACCATGCCTTGTTGAAAACAAAAAATGATATTTCAGGAAGAAATGCTATGTCTAAATTATGGATGTACTCTACCCTTATGCTCTCAGGTTCAGTGTGGGCTGGCAGTTTTATTGATAACAGTTCAGTAGAACTCACCACGCGAAATTTCTATTTTGACCGCGACTACCAAGAGCAATCTGCTTACCCTGCTGCCAAGGACTGGACACAAGGTTTTATTCTTAAAGCCAATTCAGGTTATACCGAAGGGACTGTCGGTTTTGGGCTGGATGTACTTGCAACGGCAGGCTTTAAACTCGATGCCGATGCCGAGCATGGAGGTACAGGAAACTTACCTAGAGACACTCGTACCAATGAACCTGCCGACTCTTACGGGGAAATTGGTGTCACAGCAAAAGCTAAAATGAGCCAGACCGAACTTCGCATTGGTACGCTAATGCCGATGAACCCTGTTTTAGTAGCCTCACCTGCTCGTTTACTTCCTCAAACTTATCGAGGAATTTCACTGACTAGTAAAGATATTAAAGATTTTGACTTACAGGCAGCCTATCTCGATAAAGTGAATCATCGTGATTCGACCAACTATGAAAAAATTAAAATTTCAGGGGTGAATGGACGGTTTAAAAGTGCCGAAACTGATGGACTGTATTATTTAGGTGGGAACTATCAGCTTGATCCAACAATCAAACTCACAGCTTTTTACATGGATGTTGATGATCTTTATAACCAGACCATGGTCGGTGCCTTACATCAACATAAAATTAATGACACCACTAATCTTAGCTCGCAGTTACGCTACTACCGCAGCCGAGATGACGGACAAGCAAAAGCAGGTTTAGTCGATAATGACCTTTATCATGCGCATTTCGAACTTAAACATCAAAACCATAAATTTATTTTTGGTACTTTCCAACATCATGGCGACACTGCATTTCCGTATTTGACTGGAGGTGAAACTGGCCTGTTAATTGATACATGGCCGGGCGAGTTTTTAAACCCAAAAGAAAAAGCCTATAGCTTCCGTTATGAATATGACTTTAAAGATTATGTACCGGGTTTACGTTTCATGACCCGTTACACCACAGGTCACAATATTTATGCACCTAACTTAGGTGGAACTAATCTAAAAGAACGCGAAACAGACTTTGATTTAGGCTACACCGTTCAAAGTGGGTGGTTAAAAAATCTAGGGTTACGCGCGCGCTATGCAATCTATGACAACAACATGCTCTCCACTGCCAACATCAAACCTGTAAACGAAACCCGTATCAACATTGATTACACATGGAAATTTAAATAATTCAAAACGAGGGGTTCTGTCAAAAATAGAACCTCTTGTTTATTTCGGGAAATAAATGATTAAGCATGGACCCTTCACTATGGATCAAAAAACTTTAGAACACTTACCACCTATCCACCACCATTTAGGTGGACACAATATCCATTGGAATGAAAAAAACACTGAACTCACCATCCATTACACAGCGCTAGAAAGCTTTACCAATCCACGCGGCACCGTTGAAGGCGGCATGATCTGCGCCATGCTTGACGATGTGATGGGACTTTTTGCATTTCTTGCCAATAACCATAAACCTGCCACCACCATCAACTTAACGATGGATTTTTTAAGACCCTGTGCTATGGGCGAAGTCATTACAAAATGCCGATTCATTAAACAAGGCAAAACCGTACTGAATCTCGAAAGTGAAGCTTGGCAAAACAACAAAATGATTGCACGAAGCACAGCTAATTTTCTGGTTTTAGATTAATTGCGACCATTCATTCAATAAGGATATGAATAAATGAACTACACCAACAATAAACGAATTTTGACCCACTCAGCTTTAGTGCTTGCCATATTTGGCTCTTTGGCAGGCTGTGGAAGTGATAGTGATGACACATCAACCCCCTCAACAACGAAACCGCCTCAGTTGTCTCCTGCTGTGGGCGTAAAAATGACAGGAAGCTGTTCAGACTTACTCGGATTTCAATACAACAATACTGTGATTAGCTCAGCCACTCTTCAAGAGGCAGGCACTTTGACTGTAGCCAACAAACCAATTGGGGCTCATTGTTTGGTCAAGGGTTATATGGACCAGCGTGTAAGCCCTGTCGATGGACAAACCTATCAAATTGGTTTTGAAATGCGTTTACCTGTTGATTGGAATGGCCGTTTTCTCTATCAAGGCAATGGTGGAACCGATGGGAACCTTGTGCCTGCAACGGGTCAGGTCGGCAGTGGTGGTCCACTTACCAATGCTTTACATAATGGTTTTGCTGTTATTTCTTCCGATGCAGGACATAACGCCTCACAAAATCCAATGTTTGGTTTAGATCCTCAAGCCAGAATCAACTACGGCTATGGTGCGATTACCAAACTCACGCCTATGGCAAAAAATCTAATTAAAACAGCGTATGGTAAATTGCCAGACCGCTCCTATGCAGGCGGCACTTCTAATGGGGGTCGTCACGCCATGATTGCGGCAACCCGTTTAGGCGACCAATATGATGGCATTTTAGCAAGTACACCCGGTTTTCATTTGCCTCGTGCAGCCGCAGCACAACTCTATACAGCACAACAGCTTCGTCGAGTTGCAACAGACGAAAATGACTTAAGTACCGCCCTCACTCTTTCAGAGCGTAAAGTTTTAGCAAAAGTGATTTTAGATCGATGCGATGCCTTAGATGGTGTTGCAGATGGGCTGGTTCAAGATGTTGAGGCTTGCCGTACTGCATTTGATATTCACAAAGATGTACCTGTTTGCTCAAGCACAAGAGATAGCACATGCTTAAGCACTGAACAAATTGATGTGCTAGCCAACATTTACCGTGGTCCTGTAAATTCTGCCGGACAAGCACTCTATGCAACCCAACCTTTCGACCCAGGCTTAGTGGGAAGCAACTGGGCTAGCTGGAAATTTGAATCTTCGGTGGGAACAGCACGTGACCCAGTTGCAGTCGGCATTCTTTTTCAGGTTCCACCAGACCCAACTGTAGTTCAAAACTCTAGACAGTTTGCCTTTAACTATAATTTTGATACTGATTATCTAAAACTATCGGCGACCAATGATGTATACACCGAAAGTGCGATGTCATTCATGATGCCGCCCGATGAACTCAATCTGGATAAACTCCGTAATCACGGTGGAAAAATGATTGTGGTACAAGGTACAGCAGACGGCGTTTTCTCAGTGGATGATACCCAGAATTGGTACGATCAACTGCTACAACACTATAAAAATGATGCAAAAGGTACAGCGCCTGAATTTGCACGTTTCTTTAGAGTTCCGGGCATGAACCATACACGTGATGGCATTGCGACCGACCAATTTGATGCTTTAACCGCTTTAGTCAACTGGGTCGAATATGGGCAAACACCTGACAAAATTATTGCGACTGCACGCGGCGCAGGTAACCCAAGTGGTCAAGTAAATACTGAACTTCCTCAAGATTGGGCGCCAGACCGCACCCGTCCACTTTGCCCTTACCCACTAATTGCCCGTTACAATGGTCAGGGTGATAGCGAAAAAGCTGAAAACTTTAGCTGTAAATAACATCCTATGAAATTAAAAGAGAGCTTAAATGAGCTCTTTTTTTATTTTGCTAAGTATCACTATTCAACCATTATTAAATGATATTTCATCTAAACCCATCATCACTGCTAAAATAACACTGAAAATCAAAAAGCCATTTCGATATGCAAAACCAGACTACTCCCACCCTCCCTTCAACTCAACTTGGAAAAGCACTGCTTTGTCTTATGACATCAGCATTATTATTTTCCATTATGGGGGTATGCATTCGTTTTGCTTCAGAAACGGTAGACAATGCGACCGTCGTGTTTTTTAGAAATGCAGTGGGTTTATTTATTTTTATTCCTATGCTTTTAAAGCAAGGCTTAGACTTCGTTAAAACCGATAAACTCTGGATGCATACGTGGCGAAGTTTAGTGGGGCTCGCTGCAATGTATGGTTTTTTCTATGCAATTGCCAACTTAAAACTATCGAATGCGATGGTTTTTAGCTACTCATCCCCAATCTTTATTCCACTCATTGCATGGCTTTTCTTAAAAGAAAAAATTACTAAATCGATGATTTTTGCTGCTGTGATTGGACTCGTTGGGGTTTTATTTGTTGCTAAACCCGATCAAGGCCTACTCAATGCATTGTCCTTTATTGGTTTAGGCGCATGTTTTTTATCAGCGATGGCTTTTGTAACTGTAAGAGCTTTAACCAGTACAGAACCGCCTGAGCGTATTGTTTTTTACTTCTGTATTTTTGGTAGTTTAATTTCCTCTATTCCGATGTTCTGGCATTGGCGTATTTTCACTTGGCACGAACTCGCATTGCTGATTGCCGCAGGTCTTTTAGCAAACATTAGTCAGCTTTTTATGTCTTATGCTTATAGCTTAGCGCCAGCAGGACAAATTGGCCCCATGAATTACATTGCTATTATTTTTGCAGGAATTTGGGGATTTGTTTTTTGGCATGAATTACCGGATCTGTTTAGCTTGATCGGCATATTTATTATTTTATTTGCGATTTTGCTCTGTAATCCTTTTTTGCAGAAAAAGTTATTCTCTCAATTTAAGTAGTAGACAAACCTGATTCTAATTTAGGTACTGTATTCGATACTCATTCGGTGAAACGCCTGTCCAGTGACGATAGGCTTTTCTAAAATTAGAGGTATCTGAAAAGCCAATTCTTTCGGCAATTTCATCTACGGTTAAAGTTGTTTCTCGCAAATATTCATCCGCAAGACGGCGCCGAGTTTCATCTAACAATTCTTGATAGGTTAAATTAAAACCCGCTAATCGCCGATGTAAGGTACGCTTTGACATATGCAATCGTTCAGCCATTTCTTGAGCCGATGGGAAAAGTCCTGTTCCATCTAACAAAATCAAACGAATCGTTTTCACCAACTCAGGCTCTTCAAGTTCAGCTGTACCTAACATCCGCTCACAAAACGACTTACACATATCCGCGGTAATCGGGTTGGCATTTGGGCAGGGCACATCGAGCCACTTTAAATCAAAGTGCCACTGCATCACTCCAGTATTAAACTGAACAGGACAATGAAAAACTTTTTCATATTCTTCTGCGTAATCAGGTGCTGGATAAGGCAATAAAAGCTTCTTTGCTTGAAATGGCCCTTCAAGCACACGTTCAATTAAGGTTTGCATTGAGCTAAACCAAAATTCGCACACCAAAGGCAAAAGCTTACCTAGTGCAATAATATCTTGCCCTTCAAAAACAGCAGCATCATCTCGAATATAAAAAGACTTCTTTAAAATAGGTCCAGCGAGCTTAATGTGTCGAATGCCAAGTTCTACCGCTTGCCTAAAATTACGCGAAGAATAGAGTGCATAGCCATATACCCCAAAATCTGACAGCCGCTGCTTTTGTCCAGCACGGAGGCCAATTAACGGATCATGGGATAAACGTTGAATATTTTGAAATAACTGGATTTTTTGAAGTTGAGAAATATATAAAGAGGATTGATTCATGGTGTCTGACGAAATATTTGTACCCCATAAAACCTCTGAAATTAAATGCCCCTGCAAACTCATTTCATCAAATAAACTGGTTAAACCTAGCAAATATGTATTGGCACCTAAGGATGTATTATCATAATTTCCTTCGATAACAAGATTTGTATTTTTATAAATATTATTAGCCATTTAACTCATACCATCCCTAGAGTGACGTGCATAATGGCACTAAACTACCTCTTGTTGTCTCAATTTAACATCGACCATACAACGCTTCAAGCATAAAGTATGATAAGCAAAAGTATGGGAAGGAATAAAAAATGGAACACTCCACTTTAAAAGAATATAGCGGCTCTGCCACTGAACATATGGAACTTATTTTTTCCAAACAACGTGCCAATTTTGAAGCGGACCCTTACCCAAGCCTTGAGGCTCGCCGAACAAAGCTCCATCAACTCAAAAAACAAATTATTCGTTATCAAGATGCTTTAGCTACTGCGATTAATGCTGACTTTAGTTCAAGATCACTGGATGAATCTAAACTATTAGATTTACTTGGCTCTGTGTTAGAGGCTGATCATGCAATTCATCACTTACGCCGCTGGATGCACCCAAGTAAACGCCGTACCGAGCTTTTATTTTTATCCAATCGTTTAAGTGTGCAATACCAACCTAAAGGCGTGGTTGGTGTGATTGTGCCTTGGAACTTCCCCGTTTATTTAGCACTTGGGCCACTCATTGCCGCTTTAGCTGCGGGCAATCGAGTCATGATTAAATTGTCTGAAATTACACCGAATACCAATGCAATGCTACGACGTATGCTCGCCGAAGTCTTTAATGAAGATGAAGTCGCAGTCTTTGGTGAAGAAATTACAGACCCAGCAAGATTTACCTCTTTACCGTTTAACCATATTGTATTTACTGGCTCTCCAACCATTGGCAAAGTCGTAATGAGAGCAGCGGCTGAAAACCTAACTCCAGTTACACTTGAGTTAGGTGGTAAATCACCAGCAATTGTGAGCCGTAACTACCCGATTGCCGATGCCGCAAAACGTATTACGCATGGTAAAGCAACAAATAGTGGTCAAATTTGTGTAGCACCTGACTACGCTTTGGTTCCCAAAGAAAGTATTGATGAATTTGTGGATGCTGCAAAATCAAGCTTTATACAAATGTTTGGTCAAAACATCACAAACAATGAGAATTACACATCTATTGTGAATGACCGTCATTTAAAACGTATTCAAGATATTTTGACCGATGCACAAGAAAAAGGTGCGCGGATTATTCCTTGCGACACTTATAGCTTTGACCAACAAGGCCGCAGAATGCCTGTACAGATTGTACTTAACTGCACTCCAGACATGCGCATTATGAAAGAAGAACTCTTTGGCCCTGTTTTACCTGTGGTGGCTTATGATTCTTTAGATGATGCGATTACCTATGTGAAATCGGACGAACGACCTTTAGCACTTTATTGTTTTACGCATAGCTCAGTAGAACGTGATCGTATTTTACGTGAAACTCATTCGGGTGGTGTAACCATCAATGATTGGGGCTGGCATGTAGTTAACCATGATGCTCCTTTCGGAGGTATCGGAAACTCAGGCATGGGGTCATATCATGGTGAAGAAGGTTTCCGTGAACTTTCACATGCAAAAACGGTATTTACACGCCATCGGTTTTTCCCGACTCAACTTTTCCACCCTCCTTATGGAACATTCCTACAAAAATTAGCGATCCGCTTTTTCTTGAAAAAAGGTGATCCAAATATTAAGTAATCATTATAGAAAAAGCCTCGTTATGAGGCTTTTTTATTGGGTTAAATAAATAAGTTATTTTAATAGAATACTAAACGAACTAGGCTATAAACTGTTGATTAAATAATGTATTCCATAAACCAATGTTATTTGGTATTGAAAATGAAGTGTATCGGATACAATTTGACCGAGCTGAATTTTTTTAAATCAAATTATTCTAATTTTTTGATTAGTTTAATTTATATTACCATTCATTTGAATCATGTAATCCTTACTTATTAATTATAGGATTTAAATCATCTAAAATAACTAGGAATATTATGGTGAAAAAATCAATCCCTTTTTTAGGTCTTTTAATGTTATCAAGTTGTTCTTTTGCTGAACAGGAAAGACCGTCTCTAGAATATAACTTTCCAATATGTGGACAAAGTATATTGAATGAAAAAAATATAACTAAAATCTGTGCAACTCGTGATTTTATTGCCTTGGAACCAAGAAAACGGAAAAAGGACTGGTTGGCATTTCTCGCCGCCGAAGGAAGCAGTGGTTACTATGGACCAATAGACCCTGTCGGCGCTATTCTGAAATTAAAAAATCAAGAATTAGATTTGCAAGGACATGTCTGGGATTTTTCCAATCAACATAACTCTGACTTAGAACTTAGAACTTCTAATATGCAAATTACAAATGGAGTTATACTCAACACTAATATATTTCTTGGAGGAGGATATTTTTCTCCTAATTTCAACACCAAGAAACAAATTGGGAAGTCAGATGAAAAAGTTGATTTTATCTATGCACAACAATATGAAAATGAATCTATAGAAAATAGTTTCATTAATAAACTATATGCTAGTCCTTATCATATTTATTTACGCTCATGGGGAGGAGGTATATTAAACTCAAAACTTATTATTATTCAAAATATAAATATTGATGGGTCAAAATCTACCATACAGAAAAATCAAATTACTTCACAGGCGAATATTGATAAAGATAAAAAAAACTTTTTATTAATTAAGTTAAATGAATCATTTTTTATAGATGTTTCTAAACAAATCTTTCCTGATCGTTGGAATGACAAAACAACTATACCAAACATCCTTTACGTCAAATTCTCCCCTGATACCGTTATTGATGGCAATACCTTTACCCTTACTCAAAAAAATGATCAAGCCTATGCCATCGTTTTAGACCACTCCCCTCGAGTTCGGATCACGAATAACACATTCAATGGTTTTAAAGTCCCGATTCTGATGGATCAATGGAGTTCTATTGTCGATGACAAAGGCAAGGAAATTAAGCCAGAACAATTTACTGGTTATGGAAATATTATCAATCCAAATAAATTTGCAGGTCATGTGACCATGAATCGTAAAGGTGAGATTGTAGAAAAATAATACTATTGAGTCAGTAAAGAGATCATCCACGTTAGTGAATCCTCTGCTCCCCTAATTCAATGAATATAGATTATAAAAAAGCCTCGTTATGAGGCTTTTTTATTGGGTTTAAAATAATAAGATTTCTAATAAAATCACTACACTTTATTTAAATATAATCGACCTTTTGAGCTTTCAAAATATCAAGCTGCAACATCTTTTTCTTTTTATATCTATAGGCAATAAACAAACCAATAAACCAGATTGGTGAACACTCAAGTGCAATTAAAGTGTCATGATCTAAAGCTAAAATTACAATAGTGAAAACTAAAAACAGCATCGTAAACCATGCCATAAATAATCCACCCGGCATTTTATATTGGGATTGAATATGTAATTCAGGGAATTTTTTACGATAGGAAATATAAGAAAGCACAATCAGCATGAATGTAAAAATACATAAAATTGAAGTGAGCGCTGAAATAATTGTAAACGCAGTCATGACGTTTGGAACAATAAATAAAATAGAGGTTCCCACCGTCACACAAGCCATCGAAAATACGAGTCCTCTAATTGGAACCTTACTTTTAGATAACTTACTAAAGCTTTTAGGAGCATCATTGTCTAATGCTAAACCGTATAACATACGACTGGTCGCAAAAATTCCGCTATTGGCAGAAGATAGCGCCGAAGTTGCTACAACAAAATTGATTAAACCTGCTGCAATTGGTAACCCAACCAATGTAAACATTTCTACAAATGGGCTTTTTTCTGGTGAAACTTTTGCCCAAGATGTGACCGCAATAATACAAACCAATGCCCCAACGTAGAATAATAAAATACGTAAAGGAATAGAGTTAATCGCTTTTGGAAGTGATTTATGCGGGTCTTTGGTCTCAGCAGCAGTTGTGCCAACCAGCTCAATGCCCACAAACGCAAATATGGCAATTTGGAAACCTGCCAAGAAACCTGTTACGCCATAAGGAAACATTGACTCTGTTTCAAACAGATGGCTCATTGAGGCCTTAACACCATTTGGAGAAGTAAATCCGGTACTAATTAAGTAAATACCCGCAAGAATGAACAGAATAATTGCTGTAATTTTGATGAGGGAAAACCAAAATTCGAGTTCACCAAATAGCCGAACGGCCACAAAATTGAGTATGGTTAAAATTGCTAATGAAGTAAATGCAGGAATCCAGACGGGTAAATCGGGATACCAAAACTGCATGTACCCTCCGATCACAATCACATCGGCAATAGCAGTAATAATCCAGTTACACCAGTAGGACCAACCAAGGAAGAATCCCGCCCACGGACCAAGATATGCCGTTGCAAAATCTGCGAATGTTTTAAAATTAGTATTCGCCAGCAGCAACTCGCCCATTGCTCGCATTACGAAGAAAAAGAAGAAACCAATAATTAAATAGGTTAAAACAATTGAAGTTCCTGAAATGCTTAATGTTTTACCGGAACCCATAAATAATCCAGTCCCGATTGCACCGCCAATCGCAATCATCTGAATATGACGATTGGTTAATGAGCGTTGCAATTTCTCTTCTTCTTGCTCAGTCATATGTTGACTACCAAGAAGATCTCCTTCCAGGAATTGCTTTCCGTTATTCTTACTCATGTAATATTTACTCCAATTTATAGCAATCGTTGTAAATGTTTTAATAATAAATAAATTATATGATTATCAATTTAGTCCATTAAATCATGTTAAAAATATTATTAAATCATTTAAAACCTTATAAATTCCTTTTTAAAAGCTATTACCTATAACAATAAAAATTAATCATAAATCCTTTCCTTCATTATTATATTAACCTGACCTCTATCAATATAATTTCGGCAGAGAATTAAAATATGTGAATTAATTAAATATTTTAATTGTCTGTCTTTTATAGAATAGCAGCAGACTAATGAATTCCAGCTCAGCGAGCAAGATTGTGTTTATCCATGTACCAATCTTGCGTTAGCGATAATATAGTATTCCTTCTTAAATTTGGTGAAATGTATAGTATTTCTGCTTAATTAACAGCCATTCGCAAATGATCAGTCTCTTTGAGTTTGTTTACCGCTTTTGGATTGGAAACGTGTTTAGCTTGAACACTTAGCACACGAACTAAACAACCATTTTCGGCATTCAATTGTTCTGCCTGTTCTTTAGTTAATTGCAGCTTTTCTTGATAAGGTTTGCTGTATACAAGAATGGCGCGATAATTTTCATAGTCATCATTGGCCACAATGTAAGGTTCATCCCCTACCGCAATATTTTCAGGTTGTTCAATTTGAACCACTACAGATTGACTTTCTTTAATCGCTCGTAAGTTTTCGATATCGGCCTGCAATGTCGCCCCACCATCAAAAATATCGACATATCCTTTATAGCGCAGCCCTTCTTCTAGCAAGAGATTGTAGGCGGGTCGAGTGTTTGGGTGAACAATACCAATTGCTGCTTTAGCATCGTCAGGCAACATATCAACATAGAGTGGGTGTCTTGGCATCAGCTCAGCAATAAAGGCCTTTTGCCCTACCCCACTTAAATAATCAGCTTTGGTAAATTCAATATCAAAAAACTTATGGCCTACCGCATTCCAAAATGGTGATTGCCCATTTGCATCGGAATAGCCACGCATTTCTGCCACAATAGTTTCTTCAAAATATTGGCGAAATGCAGATAGGAACAAGAAGCGAACTTTAGATAAAAATTTGCCATTTTTATTTAAGCGATAGTCCGGGTCTAAGAACAAAGTGCAAAGCTCACTACAATTGGTGTGGTCATTACTCAAATATAGTGTTGGTAAAGCTTTATAAACACTTAGCGGTTCCGAGGCATGAACTTGCGTCCCCACATGAAAGTTGTACCAAGGCTCTTTTAAACCGAGTGCGACTTCAATACCGCAAACCCCTACTACTTTGTCTAGTTCAGTATCTTCTAGAACAAATAAATAAACTTGATCCGCCTTTGGCAACTCACCTGCCACTGTCTTGCAAGCTCGGTCGATGCGCGCTGCCAATTTTTCTATATTGGGCTGTAAAGACGTCAAGCCAAAACCTGCTTTTTGAGCCAACAGATAAAGATCATTAACGTCTTTAGGCTCGATGTAGCGAATAATCATCATGCCGCTTGTTCATCCTTTTGAATTGCTACGAAGCGAGCAAGTGCACGATCAAATCTTTTTAAACCTTCATCAATATCAGCCAAAGGAATAATCAGAGATGGTGTAAAGCGCACAACATTTGGACCAGCAATAAGGCTAAGTAATCCTTCTTCACCCGCAAGGTTGTTAATATCTTTTGCTTTGCCAGCGAACTCTGATTTTAAGACACAGCCAATCAGTAACCCTTGACCACGAATTGTTTCAAAGATTTCATATTTTTCATTTAATTTATTTAAAGCTTTTTTATAGTAGTCATGACGCTCTTTAACGCCGTTAAGTACTTCGGGTGTATTAATAAATTCAAATACTGCACCTGCAACCGCACTTGCTAATGGGTTACCACCATAAGTCGTACCATGTGTACCCACTGAAAAATGCGGCGCAAACTTATCGGTTGTTAACATTGCACCGACTGGGAAACCACCACCTAGTGCTTTTGCAGTTGTAAGAACATCTGGAATAACACCAGTGTTCATGTAGGCATAAAGTGAACCTGTACGGCCTACACCAGTTTGTACTTCATCAAAAATAAGTAAGGCACCAAACTCATCACATAGTGCGCGTAAGCCTTTTAAAAATTCGATGTCAGCCGGAATAACGCCGCCTTCACCTTGTATGGGTTCAACAATGACTGCGCATGTTTGCTCATTAATCACCGCTTTCGCTGCTTCTAAATCATTAAAAGCAACATGGTTAATTCCATTTGGAAGCGGTGCAAAGTCTTGTGAATATTTAGGTTGACCGCCTGCTGAAACGGTAAATAACGTACGGCCATGGAAAGCATTTTTAAATGCCACAATGCCACTTTTACCAGCAACACCACTGTCTAAACCCACCTTACGTGCAAGTTTTAGTGCCGCTTCGTTAGCTTCAGCGCCTGAGTTACAGAAGAAAACTTTGTCTGCAAATGTATTTTCAGTGAGTTGTTTTGCAAGGCGTAGAACAGGTTCATTTGTATAACCATTACCCACATGCCAAAGTTTTGTCGCTTGTTCTGTTAAAGCATTTACTGCCACTGGATGCGCATGACCTAATGCGTTTACTGCAATCCCGCCTGCAAAATCGATATATTCTTTATTTTCTTGATCCCAGATACGTGAACCTTCGCCACTTACCGGAATGAAATTTGCCGGTGCAAAAACTGGAACCATCCACTCGTTAAAGTCACTACGAGAAACTGCAAAATTATTCATCTTATCTAGTCCATTAAATTGAATTATTAGGCTTAACTGATGACCCTATTATTCAAAATCAAATTGATTCACAAAATTTGTAATTCAGTCAAAAATGAATTATTTTTTACCAATCTGATAATTGACAATTACAATATGGATAACATTGATCAAATTATTTTAGGTTTGCTTAAAGATAACGCACGGATGTCTGTTACCGAGTTAGCCGAAAAAGTTCACGTTTCAAGAGCAACGGTTAAAAAGAGAATCGAGTATTTAGAGTCTTCAGGCATCATTACTGGATATACGGTACGGTTTAAACCCAATGCCGAACGCAACGTCATCCGTGCATGGATGAGTATTATGGTCGAAGGTACCAAAGCACAGTCTGTGATTAAAGAATTACGCCTAGAAAGTGCCGTTGAATGTTTGCATAAAACTAATGGTAAATGGGACATTTTGGTTGAGCTACGATCTGACACTTTAGAAAACTTCGACAAAGTTTTAGAAAGAATCAGGAACATTTCAGGTATTTATAACAGTGAAACCAGCATCTTGCTGGCTAGCCATAAAACATAACTTTAGATAAGCATTCACTTTAAAATCAATGAATAAGCATGCTCGCTCTAATTCAATGAACATACTTAGATTGAGAAATGGATTAGCTTTTTTTTAAAGTTTTCTTGGTTAAAAAATTTAACACTTGAGAATAGTGAGTTGGTGTAATTCTCTGAATCAAATCCAAGATCTTTGCGTCATTACCAATCAATATACGAGCTTTATTATTTTTGACTGCCTCTAAAATGATTTTTGCAGCCTCTTCTGGTGGCGTTTTCAGAACCTTATTAAATGATCTGCTTGCCTTTGCTGGATTCATCCCTAAAGAACGAATACTTTCACTCATGCGAGCACTATTGGCAATATTTGTCCGAATTCCACCAGGATGAACACAAGTCGCACTTAGTCCATTATTTTGCATATTTAATTCTTGACGTAATGATTCAGTAAAACCACGAACTGCAAATTTCGTTGCATTATAAGCACTTTGAGAAGGTTGGGCTGTTAGTCCAAATAAACTAGAAATATTAATCACATGCCCTTCACCACTTTGCTTTAAATAAGGCAAAAACTCTTTTGTGCCATATACAACACCCCAAAAATTGATATTAAAAATCCATTCCATTTCTTCATAGCTCATTCCCTCTACAGTACTTGCCAATGCAACACCAGCATTATTAAAAATCAAATTGATTTTGCCGTGATCTTTAAAACTATTCGCAGCCCATTCCCTTACAGCTTGCTGATTAGAAACATCGAGTTTGGTTAAAGTTACTTTCACAGAATATTGTTTAACTAAAGATAATGTTTCAGCTAAACCTTGATCACTCACATCACTTAAAGCCAAATGAGCGCCTTGCTGCGCTAATAAAATTGCAAGTTGTTGACCGATTCCAGAACCTGCACCTGTAATTGCAGCGACTTTTTGATTAAAACTTTTCATATTATAGCTCTAATTCAATTGATAAAAATTGGCAGCATTTTGTCTAAATATGGAATACATCGCTTGATCACCGTAAGGTTTGATCATTTCAATATAAGCTTGGATCAAATCACTTAAGGTTGCATTTGCTTTATCCATAGGAAAATTTGAGGCAAAAATGATTCGATCTACACCAAATACCTCAATTGCATGCTGAACCAATGGCGTTAATAAATTCACCATTTCATAGACTGTTGCAGTACAGTATTGTTGATAAAATCGATGCCCAAGCACTGGCATCATCAGTCCAGAAATCTTGGCATACACATTTTTCTGCTCAGCTAAAAGTGCCAAATCATGTTGCCATTGCTGGAAAATGTCAGCGCGTTGCGAGGGTGTTTGACCAGTTTTTTTGCCGATAGCGCCAAAAAGTCCTGCGGGTGTTGCCAAATGATCAACAACGATACGTGTTTGAGGAAATTGTTTGGCTAATGCCGTGATTTCTGAAATTTGAGTTGAGTAAGTCCAAGCATCAAAAGATAAATCCATTTGGGCAAGTTGTTCAAAGCCTTTAAGGAATTTATTAGACTGATATAAATGTGCCTGATCACACCAACGATAAATCCCTGAGTCTTCATGCCAAGAGGCCATTTTACGAATACCACGAAATAAGGGGCTAGCATCTTGATGCGCTTTTAAAATTTGTTTAAATTTTCGATCTCGCGGGTCAGCAGTGGCAACAATTGCTCCAAGCTTCAAATTCTGGTCTTTAAAATTTAATTGTTGAATCCATTTGGTTTCTTCGACAACTCCAAAACCTTTATGATGATGCCAATTCGCTTCAATATGTACCACACTCTCAACGGCATGATTACCAATATCTTCATGATAGTGCTCAGGTAGATAAGGACTTAAGGCATACTGAGTTAATCCAAGTGTATCTAAAAGCGGCTTAGGTTTAACCAATCGAACAACTTTATCCATCACACTCGGATATTTCCCAAAAGCTTTAACCAGTAAAGCAGCAGAGTGTGGTGTATGGTATGGATCCCATTGATGGATATGTGGATCTATAATTGCAAAATCGAGTTTTTTCATTCCTACACTCTTTATCATTTTAGAAAACTAGCTTCTACTAAATGATGATCATCCAATCATCTTTGATTTATTTTTTAAAAATAATGCGTGGTATTTTTAGAGTACAGAACAAAAAACTATGAATGAAATGATTTATTCTAATGATGAGATATGAATTTAATTCATTACCTTGAATGGCTTGATGAGTATAAGCAAAGTAGAGCTCCTTATTAGATGCAGATCATCGCAGCGAAGCCTACTCACAAGCTAAATCTACCATTTGAAATTAAGGGGTTCACTAGTTTTCAAGCAAGTTTATAACTGATTTTACAGAAAATAATTCCAAATACTCTAATCTGAACTAAAGCCTAAAAAAGCATAGATTTTAATAATAAAGAACTCAAAAGCTCGCATTATTTTTTCTTTTTAAAAAACTTACATTCATTCCATGAGCATCTCTCTACTTATATTTTGAATTGAATGCAGATTACAAAAGCATTTGACAAAAAAATTAAAACATAATACATATAGTCTTATATGTTATATGTTAAAACCTAAGGACAAGGTATAAAAATGGCTAAAACTCAACTAAAACACTTTATTAACGGCGAATATGTTGCTAGCAAAGGAAATGATTATTTCGACTTGGTAAGTCCGGTGACTGGCGAAGTTTATGGTCAATCGCCTAATGCAACCGAGGCAGAAGTTGATGCTGCTTACGCTGCTGCAAAAGAAGCATTTAAAATTTGGGGACGCAGTACACCTTCGACTCGTCAAAAAGCATTATTGAATTTGGCAGATGCGATTGAAGCAAATGCAGAGCGTTTAATTGAAGCCCAAAGCCGTAATACGGGGCAGTTAAAACACTTAATTGCATCTGAAGAAGTGGGTGCATCGGCAGATCAGGTTCGTTTCTTTGCAGGTGCTGCCCGCTTACTCAATGGCACAGCTTCAGGTGAATATTTAGAAGGTTTAACCTCTTCTATTCGCAGAGAACCAGTCGGTGTGGTTGGTCAAGTTACACCTTGGAACTATCCACTCATGATGGCTGTTTGGAAAATTGCACCAGCTTTGGCCGCTGGTAACACAGTGGTACTTAAACCAAGTGATACCACGCCTGAAAGTACCCTTTTACTGGCAGAAATTGCTGCACCGTTTTTCCCTAAAGGTGCATTTAATGTGGTGCTAGGCCAAGCTCAAGTGGGTTCAAAAGTTGTATCGCATAAAACACCTGCACTCGTTTCTATTACAGGTTCGGTTCGTGCAGGCTTACAAGTTGCAGCTTCTGCGGCAGCAAATTTAGCCAAAGCCCACCTTGAGCTTGGTGGTAAAGCACCTGTTGTTGTTTTTGAAGATGCCGACATCGATAAAGCTGTTGAAATGATTGCTTTAACGGGTTACTTCAATGCAGGACAAGACTGTACTGCTGCAACACGCGTGATTGTTGCTGAAGCAGTTCACGATGAATTCTTAGGTAAATTAATTGAAGCGGCAAAAAATACACGTTTTGGTGAACCAGATGATCAAGACGCACTTTATGGTCCACTCAACAACGCTAATCAATTAAAGAATGTTAAAACCTTTATTGACAACTTACCTGCTCACGCCAAAGTTGAAACTGGTGGCAAGCAAGCCGATCGTCCAGGCTTCTATTTTGAACCGACTGTGATTAGTGGTTTAAAACAACACGACGAAGCAATTCAAAATGAAATTTTTGGGCCAGTGATTACTGTTCAAAAATTTACAGATGAAAATGATGCTATTGAAAAAGCCAACGATATTGAATATGGCTTGGCTTCAAGTGTCTGGACAAAAGATCATGCACGTGCAACTCGTCTGTCACGTGAACTTGATTTCGGAACCGTTTGGATTAACACCCATATCCCTCTAACTGCAGAAATGCCACACGGCGGCTTCAAAAAATCAGGTTATGGTAAAGATTTATCAGGCTACGGTTTTGAAGAATATACACGCGTTAAACATGTAATGAGTTCAAATGAATAATAAAAATCAGATTTGAAAGGAGATCAAAATGAATAAACAAGAAATGAAAGACTTTGTGAGTAAGGCGCACCACGAGTTATTTAATTTACACGATACCACTGCTCTAGACCGTTATTTTTCGGAAGACTTTATAGAGCATTCGCCACTGGTTGCAAATGGTATTTCAGGATTGCGTCAACTTGTAGAAGACTGCCCCGACATGCAACATGAAGCTGTGCGTGTACTGGCAGATGGCGATTTAGTTGCGATTCATGGGCGCTTTCAGGGATTAGATGAAAATCCGTTAGTTGGCTTTGATATCTACCGCGTTAAAGATGGAAAAATTGTGGAACATTGGGATGGTCTGGTAGCAGAAGCAGCTCCGAATGTAAGTGGCAGAACACAATTAGATGGTCCAACCGAAATCGTAACTCACCATGACCCAGAGGAAAATCGTGAGATTGTGACCTCTTTCTTTAAGAAGTCATTAATTGATGGCAATTACGAAGCATTTAAAGAATACACCCACGGCGATCAGTTCATTCAGCATAGCCCAGATATTGGGGATGGCGTTAAGGCAGTGATTGATTTTTTGAACAATATCCGTAATGAAGGGCAAGGTTTGGTATACTCCAAAACTCATCGCTCCATTGCTGATGGTCAATTTGTATTGACACATTCTGAAGGAAATATTGCTGGAAATCGACATGCCTATTTTGAATTGTGGCGTGTAGATAATGGCAAAATTGTTGAACTTTGGGATGCAATACCAGCTGTGCCTGAAGATGAACAGGCAGTCCATCAATATGGCGTGTTTTAATCATTTATCCGTTTCATTAAGCTAAGTCACTGACTTAGCTTTTAGAGAATTCGCCATGTCAGCATATACGATAATTTTTGCACCTATCGCTCAGGCAACTCGATCGGAACAAGTTGTAGAACGCTTGGAAAATGCAATTATCTCTGGATTGCTCAAAAGCAATGAACAACTTCCTAACGAGGCGGATTTAGCTCGCTTAATGGGAGTGTCACCGATTACCGTTCGTGAAGCGTTAAATACTTTACGGGTAAAAGGTCTGATTGATACACGACGCGGACGAAACGGTGGAAGTTTTGTTTGTGAGTTACCTTCCGACTTACTCTTAAACAAACATCCTTTGCGTCAAGCTTCAAATGAATATCTTGCTGATTTAGGTGAATTTCATAGTGCAATTTTAAGCCATGGTGCCTATTTAGCAGCACAAAGAACCACTGAATATGAACTGGGCAAAATCAAAGAGCTTATTGAACAATTTGAACAAGCCGTTGAAGCAGACACTCGTGCCCAGCTTGATTTACGTTGCTTGCTGACGCTCACCTCTTTTGCCCAATCAGCTCGACTGGCAAATCAAGAGTTAACCATACAAGCCGAATGGGCTCCGCTCATCGCAGTGCTTTATCAAGATGATCATTTTCATCAATTGGTCGTCGCGCAATACCACCAACTTTTATCATCTTTTGTTCAAGGCAATGAAGATGATGCTGTTATTCAAGCACGAAAAATAATTTCGATGCTAACAGACCAAATGCTTCGATATAAGTTATCTATCGAATAAAAATAATAAAACAGAGCGCTTATCAAATATCGAGTGAGAAATACGGAATTTTAGGAGTTATAGGAATGACCCAACATTTAGATATAGAAGAGCTTCAAAATTTGTTAAAGACGGTGGTTGAAGAAACGACAGCCATTACAGAAAAACTGGCGGCTAAAGCGAGCAAAATTCTGTCAAAACATGAACCTGAAAAAACAAAAGACGTTAAGCTTTCAGGTTCAGAACGTTCAGCTTTGCAAAAAGAAATTAAAAAGGCATTACAGGAAAGCCATTACAGTCAAGGTATCGGCTTTGCAAGTTATAGCCCTGCGACGCAAGAAGAACAAGATTATTGGACACTCGAATGGTGGTATAAAAAAGAAGATCAGTTACAACAAGCCAAACTTGAAAACTATCAAAATGCTCAGCGATTTTTAGATTTTCGCTCTTTTGAGTGGTTCCATAAACCTGCTCAAAATAAAAGTCCGTGCATCCATGGACCTTATGTCGATTATATTTGTAATGGTGCATATACCATCACCCTTGCCCATCCGGTCATGATTCGTGATCAATTTATCGGTGTAATTGCCACCGACATTTTAGTTTCCGCACTCGAAAAACTTCTCATGCCGAAGCTGAAAAACATCAAACAAAAAGCAATCGTGATCAACGATTCTTCTCGAGTCATTACTTCAAATGACGTCACCATCAGGACAGGCACACTATTTAGAGGACAAAGCCCCGAGCAGGTTCTCTCACAACCGTGTCAATCTTTTCAATTGGTCGTTATCTAGAGCGAAGTCAAAGATATAAATATTTGACCTTGCTTTAGGGCATCACCAAAGCGAAACAGCACCTAAAGCCTCTGGCTTTTGTTCAAACTTTCTTCAATCAGACTTGCTCATTCAGGTCTTGGGGAAGTTTTGGCTCAAAAATAGCATCGCTTTTCCGGATGAAAAGCAAAACAACGAAATTTGAGGTTGAAATGACATGGAAAATAAAACGTCTTCCTTAAAAAAACTGTCTCTTTGGCAAGTCACGATTATTGGTATTGCCTACATGACGCCAATGACAGTGTTTGATACTTTCGGCATTGTCTCTGGCATTACCAATGGACATGTACCACTCGCATATTTACTCGCACTTGGTGCCATGCTACTCACCGCTTGGAGCTATGCAAGATTCAGTAAAAATTCAGAAAAATCAGGCTCGGCATATAGTTATACAGCTGAAAGTTTAGGGCCTAAAAGCGGTTTTTTTGTCGGTTGGTGCTCCCTACTCGACTATCTGTTATTACCACTCATTAATGTTTTGCTTGCCGCAATTTATCTCACTGCCCTCATTCCAAGTCTGCCTTACTGGTTTTGGGTGCTTGTATCGGCGAGCCTAGTCACTTTAGTGAATTGTTTCCGCATTCGCTTACTTGCCAATTTGAGTCTATTGTTTGTGTTTGCACCCATCATACTCATGGTTATTTTTGTCTATTTAGTGATTCAGGGTATTGGCTCGACTCAAGGTTATGAGCATGTGCTTACCTTGGCTCCACTCTGGCATGAGCACCAATCTTTACTACCGCTCGTTGCGGGTGCCTCAGTTTTGTGCTTTTCATTTTTAGGTTTCGACGCAGTCACAACGCTTTCAAATGAAACCAAACAACCCACCAAAAATATTCCACGAGCAGTCATGTTAACAACACTTGCTGGCGGGCTTATTTTCTTTACCGCCGCTTGGTTTATTCAGCTTTATTTTCCAAACAATCTTCGCTTTCAGCACCCTACTGAAGCGCTTCCTGAAATTGTGCTTTATGTCGGCGGGGCTTTTTTCCAGTCCATATTCTTATGCGGGCAAATTATGAACACCGTTGCCTCTGGCCTAGCCTCACATGCCAGCGCGTCACGTTTACTGTATATAATGGGCACTGACAATATTTTTCCCAAAAAGTATTTTGGGACAATTCATATCTCCTTAGGTACACCATTTTTCTCGGTTTTATTTGTTGGTCTTATTTCGATGTCGGCGGTTTTTCTAGATTTAGCACAAGTCGTAAGCCTTATCAGCTTTGGTGCTCTAGTCGCTTTTACAGCCGTAAACTTCTCAGTTTTTATGAAATTTTATATTAAAGATAAACAGCGCTCAGGGTTTAAAAATAAATTTCTAAACCTATTTTTGCCGCTTATATCAGTCATCAGCATTATTTGCCTCTGGCTTAACCTTGACTCATCTTCACTGACTTTCGGATGTTTCTGGTTATCTTTAGGCATTCTTTTATTTGTCTATAAAACGATTAAAAAACAAAGTATTGCTATTAGTAATGCTTATTAATTTTTAAGGAACTTCATCATGAATATTATTTCTAAACCCCAGTTTTTAAAAGACGTGGAATATAAACCAAGTAAATCTCTACAAGTGGGCAAAGAATGGAGCTGGTTAAATCCGAAACATGCAAAATTTGACACAACAAATGTAGAAGGTGCAGCGGTAGATAATCCAGCGAACTACTATGAAAGCTCACTTTCTGATTGGCATACATTTGACAGTTTACAAGCTGATATTGAGTGTGATGTGGTGGTTATTGGCGGTGGCTTATTAGGTTCATCAAGTGCATTACATTTAGCTGAACAAGGCGTAGATACCGTTTTATTAGAAAAAAATCGTATTGGTAGTGCAGCTTCTGGCAGAAATGGTGGACAACTCACCCCCGGTTTAGCTCGCTGGGAAGCTCAAGAAATGGCTGATCGACTAGGTTATGAAGATGCAAAAAAACTTTGGCATTTTACCTCTACGGAAGCGATGCAACTCATTGATGACATCTCAGAAAAATACCAGCTCAACTTTGACCGAAAATACGGTCATATTACTGCTGCTGTTCATGAAGGACATTTAGTGGGTCTGACCCAAGGTGCCGATGCACGAAAATATTTAGGTGAAGACCATACCCGCATTGTGGGTAAACACGAACTCATGGACTATATTAAGTCTGATTATTATACGGGCGGTTTAATTGATGAGTTGGGTGGACAAATCCATCCTTTAGCTTTAAACCGTGGCTTAATTTATGGTTTTTGCCAAAACGGCGGTTCTGTTTATGAGCAAACAGAAGTTATTTCAATAGAAGAAAAAGCAGATGGTATTTATGTTCAAACTGCAAATGCTGTCGTGAAAGCTAAAAAGTCCGTAGTTTTAGCAGTACATCATGCTTCGTTTAAACTTTTATCAGAGCAAAACAATACCACTATTCCATTTTATACTTATGTTGCAACCACCGCTCCGCTAGAGCTTGATACAAAAGAGCTTCTACCATTTGGACATCCGGTTTATGACACTCAGTTCCAGATTGATTACTACCGCCCGGTGTTTAACAACCGCTTACTGTTTGGTGGTCAAGGCACTGGAACGTGTTGGGGTCCAGAGAAAACTTTAAATTACCTAGAGCATCGAATTCATACAGTGTTCCCTCAAATTAAAAATCTAGAGATGGATTTTGTTTGGAGTGGTACCACTGATCTAACCGTAAATGGTGCAGTCGATAGCCGTAAGTTTGGCAATAAATTCCCGATTTATGCGGTTCATGGTTGGAGCGGTCACGGCGTTGCACAGACCGTGCGTATTGGTAAAGCCATCGCAAGTGATTTTGCTGGGCAATCTAACGACTTTGAAATGTTATCTAAAATTGACCATCAAAATATTATGTTTGGCCGCACACTTGCACCCGTTGTCATTCCATTAGCCAAAAGCATGTATGGAATCGGTGCAATGTTAAACCCCGGCAAAATGGTTTCTTTCTAATATTAAAAAGATCTCTTTTTCTAAAAAAGGATTCGTATAGCTTTGTACGGATCCTTTTTTATTTAACTGAGTAAAATCCTTTTCAAACTAGGTTATCCCTAACCAATCTATTACAATAGCGCCAGATTTATAATTTAGCGCATATATTTTGAGCAACTCATCTTCCCAATTAAAACGTGGACTTAAAAATCGTCACATCCAGTTGATCGCTATGGGTGGTGCTGTCGGGACAGGTTTATTTTTAGGCTCTGCACAAGTCATCCAGTCCGCTGGTCCTTCTATTATTTTAGGTTATGCCATCGTTGGTTTGGTTGCATTTTTAATTATGCGTCAAATGGGTGAAATGATCGTAGAAGAACCTGTAGTCGGCTCTTTTAGTTACTTTGCACAAAAATATTGGGGCAAATTCCCAGGTTTTTTATCGGGCTGGAACTATTGGGTGGTCTATATTCTCGTTGCAATGACAGAATTAACAGCGGTCGCTAAATATGTGCATTACTGGTGGCCCCATATTCCCGCTTGGATATCAGCTTTATTTTTCTTTGTTCTAGTCACATGTTTGAACTTGGGCAATGTTAAATTTTATGGTGAATCTGAGTTTTGGTTAGCCATTATTAAAGTCGCTGCTGTCATTTCGATGATTGTGTTTGGTCTATATTTATTGCTTACAGCGGGTAGCGACTCATTAGCTAGCTTTTCAAACTTATGGCAGCATGGTGGATTTTTCCCGCATGGGTTCTCGGGCCTATTTTATATGCTCGCCTTCTTAATGTTTGCTTTTGGCGGTATTGAACTGATTGGGATGACTGCTGCTGAAGCCGAAAATCCTGAAAAAAGCATTCCACAAGCCATTAACCAAGTCATCTTTCGAATCTTGATTTTTTATGTGGCTTCGCTTGCTATCATTATGTCGCTTATTCCGTGGAATCAGCTTGACCTCGGTGGTTTAGATAAAAGTCCATTTGTCATGATTTTTAGCCAATTAGGTATTGGTTGGGCTGCACATTTACTCAACTTTATTATTTTGACTGCTGCGCTTTCGGTTTATAACAGCGGCATGTATGCCAACAGCCGTATGTTATATGGGCTTGCAGTACAGGGCCATGCTCCAAAAGTTTTTACACAAGTGAGTAAGCAAGGTGTTCCTAAAGCTGCGGTTATCTTCTCTTCTATTCTGATTTTTGGTTGTGTATTACTTAACTATTTCGTACCAGAACAAGCTTTAAGCTATCTCATGTATATGGCCGTGGCTGCACTGGTTTTAAACTGGGCAATTATTAGCTTTACCCATTTGAAGTTTAAACGTGCGATGAAACTTGAAGGTAAAGCTGTCAAATTTCCTGCGCTATTTTCGCCTTTGAGTAACTATATTGTTTTAATTTTCATTGGCATGATTTTATATATTATGTGGACTCAAGGATTTGAAAAATCGGTGATTTTACTTCCGATCTGGATCACTTTCATGTTTGGGCTATATAAATTTTTAAGTTGGAAAAAAGCACTCTAATATTCAAAGAAGGCTTATTCAAACAGGATAAGCCTTTTATCATTTAACAGCTCGCCACCCTAAGTAACTTCAGAAAATCTACTCGCAAAACCATTCACATTCTATTCATCATTATTGAATAGCTCTCTGCTAGACACATTGATATGTAACCCTTAGTCATTCTAAACATTGGTATTTAATGGGATAATTATTAAAGTACAAGTGTTTACATGATCTATAAATATTTGCACTCATGTTCAGCTAAAATCAAAGCAGACCAGTTTATTGTTGCAATCACTCAATAGGCAAAAGACACTTCATCGAAAGAAAGACAGGTTCTTTACCCACTTTACTGATTTAGCGCCGTCAACTGTGTCACTCAATGATGAAAGACAGGAAATTTTATGGAAAAAGCTCTGCAATGTCCTAAGTGTGGTTCTACCGAAGTTGAAGCACGTGACCATGACAAATTACTTAGAACAACTGGCGGTGTTTTACTAACAGCTGCTGGCACAACGGCAGGTACTGTAGGTGGTGCGGCAACTGGCGCTTCTGTTGGAGCAGCGATTGGTACGATTGCTGGTCCTTTAGGTGTGATTGTTGGCGGAACTGTAGGAACTTTTGTCGGTGCAATTAGTGCAGGAATCACTGGCGGTGTGGTTGGTAATATTTTTGGTAAAAAAGCGGGTGTGATGATCGACAAGAACATTTTTCAGGACTACCGCTGCTTAAAATGCAAATACCGTTTTAAACAAAAGAAGTAGATCGAATTAAGTAGGAGAACTAGTTGCTCTAGCTCTCCTACCTAACAAAAAAATTTATAAACCATCTGGAATAATAATTTTTTATATAGCGCTCCATATCATTAATATATGAAGCAGCCTATTTTCAATAAATTAACACTTTAGATAAGAATTTAATTTACTTAGCTACAACACCATCTTGTTGATACTTTGGTGAACGTGGGCCATACAACAACCCCATACCCGGATTATAAGTCGTCGGAGTAAAAAGTTGAGTATTTACCATACTTGATAATGGATAAGCCCGATCATTAAAGCTGCCAGCAATCTGTTCAACTAAAGCACCGACGACCATTCCGATTAAACCCGCGTTGCCATCATTACTTGCTTGAACAAGTTTTTTCTCACCTGTCCAAATCACATCTCCAGTTTTTAAATCAACAAGCTTTGCATCAGCACTTACTGTAGCGACACTTTGAATCACTTGGTACTTAGAACCATATTCTTTAATTCGAATATATAAAGCAGCATCTGCGCCAAAAATCTCTTGTAATTTCTGAGGTGAGATAGACTGAGCATCGCTGCCATTAGTAACACCATTCTCTTTAAACATATTGTCTACAACAGAGATTGGAAAAACATAATAGCCAGCTTCTGCAACAGGCGCCACCACAGTAGGCCAATAACTATAAGTCGCTTTCACATCAGGCGAATCATTGACTGGCGGCAATACCAAAATCGATTTTGGCATATGCGCTTTATAAGCCGTAATATCTTTATTAGGCGGTGGAGTAACAGCACATCCCGTAAATGCAAGGCTAGAAATAACCAAACCAGCAATTAAAAATTTCTTAATCATGATTTTGTATACCCACCATTAGCATTCATTTTTTGCAATAAACGATCCATTAAAACCGTAGACTCTGGATATACTTGACGTTCAAGCTGGAAATACTCGATTGCTTTTTGAGAATTATTTTCTTGCAAATATAATAATCCCAAATGAGCATATAAACCTGGTGGAACGGCTAAGCCCTTACCTTTAGTTTTTTCAATTTCAGCTTCTAATTTTGTGATTTGCGAACTTGGTGTAGCTTTCTCAGGTGCGTTATACATCAAATAAGTTTGATGAGTATAAGTTCCCCAATTATATAAAGGTTGAGGACCAGCGGCGCAACCCACCAATCCAATAGCAAGAAAACTGCTTAAAAGAATTTTTTTCATTTAACACATATCCAAAATTATTGAACTGACCAACGGTTATTTTGAATATCTGTCACAAGATTATTAACTGCTTCACGAACAGCTAAATCGAGTACTTTGCCATTTAAAGTAGAGTCATAAGAAGCTGTAGAGCCAAAACCTAATACTTCACGAGCACCTAATGCATATTCACCCGCACCTTGTACGGAATGCACAACTTCTGATGTTTTTACATCAACAACATTTAAATTAACTTTTGCATAGGCAACTTGCTCTTTACCGCGACCTAAAATACCAAATAATTGCTGATCACCTACTTCTTTGCGACCAAACTCAGATACGTCACCAGTAATGACATAACGAGCGCCTTTAATAGATTGGCTTGTATTGCTATAACCAACTTCTTGTTTAATTTCAGATAAATTATCGCGATTTAAAACTGTAAAATAACCAGTTTGCTGTAAATGTGTCTCAAGAATAGTTTTTGCCTGTCCGCCTAGACGGTCTACATTATCAGAGAAAACACCTCTCATATAACTAGAGCGATTATCAAATTTACCAATAGAAACTGGAGCTTTTACTCCGGTATATTTAATTTGAGATGTAGCTACAGCTACTTGTGGGCTTTGGATCGTTCTTGAAGTTTCAGTAGTTGAACACGCAATTAAACCGAAAGAACTTAACGTAGTAATGATTAATATTTTTTTCATGTTTACTCTATAATGGTTACAAAATATAAAGAATACATATTATATACAAAAAGACTGTCAAACAATCCAGCAATTTAACCATTGAGTAAAAAATGCTATTTTTATTTTAGAAATATTTAATTAATAAAAAACTCCTATTTTTATAGGAGCTTTTTGAATTTGGTTACAGTGCTATATGTGTGCAAGTAATCTTATAAAATATTATAAATATAATGATAAATCGAGCAGCGATTATTGCTGGCCTTAGCTAAGCTTTTTAGTATCTTTCCTTACCTATATCCTCATCTAACTTACCCCAAAGTAATTAAAAAATAATCTAACAACCTTTCTCTTTCATCTGGTTTGTTCGGATCTAAAAGCTGAACCATTGCCCCATCAATCACAAACAAGAACATGTGAGCATCAGGTTTTAAAGCATTTGCATCGGTTGTTAAAAGCAAATTATAGATTTCATTAATGAACCAGTTTCGATAGTCAATCACGACCTGATATGCCTTGGGATGTGTTTTTGAAATCTCAAAAATAGCTTTAAAAGGCAAATGGTAGAGCCCTTCTAAATCGGCATGTAAAAAGTAAATTTTGCGAAGCTTTTCAAGCAGAGTTAAGTCTTTTTGAACATAGATGATTGAAAGCACTTCTTGTTTAAGACCATCTTTTTGGAAAGTCAGGCTCATTTCAATTAGCCTTTCTTTTGAGTGAAAGTAATTATAAAAAGTGGCTTTGGGAACTTTTGCTGACTCAATAATTCGGTCGACCCCGACATTATGAAAGCCATAGTTGTTAAACAGATATCGGGAAGTGTGAAGCACACTTAAAGCACGAAATGGGAGATCTGAATGTGGCATAGTTTTACCGTTATAAATTAAATTTTTGTTGTATATAAATGAGATATAAAATCCGCTGCCTTTTAGGGAGAAAAAAGGCATAGCAAAGCCGTAAAGACTGTGCTTGGCACATCTCAAGTTTTATTGTTGATTAAGTTTTAAGTGATAAAGATTTAAAGTCCGAAAAGCCTAGTGACTTTCAAACTGCTCTAAAAGTTTAAGTTGTGTCGTTATAGCTTTTGGCAAAGGCTGCCAAGAAATAATGAATGTGCAAAGCCAACTCCTTTTTATTGGGAGTTCTGCCAAAACATTAAAATTATGGTGGCAGAACGGAAGAAGGTTGACAGACTGGTCAAACGAGGCCAGCACACCCAAAGGTGTCCCCCTCCCGTTCCGCCGCAGAGGGGGCACGAGGGTGCACACACCAAAAGTATAAAACCTTTAGTGCTCGTTTGAATCAGCCTGTCAAAGCCGGCTGGCAATGTGGCCAGCAGGCAAAGGATAGTGCTCTACCCTATTGCAGTCAAGCACACAAAACGACATTTGCTTTAAAATAGATCATTAAAAAGTAAGGATAAATAATGAGTCCGTTATTGTTAAAGAAGGGTTTATAACGGTATTGAAATTTATATAGATATATTAGTTTCAACAGGTAAGATTAGAATATAAAATATGGTAAGTGATGAAATGAAAATATCTTTATTAGATGTACAACAAGTATTCAATGATCTGTTAAACCATAAAATCAGCCGAGACGATGCTGAAGAATGGGCAAGAAAAAGAATGAATGCACTGGATAACCAAGACTTAATTTTTGATCCTCCTATTAAAGAGGAACTCCTATGGAAAGCAGTAATATATTTAAGTGGTGTTGGTTTAAAAATATCTCCTAATAAATATATGGAAGATGAAATTGGCATTAAAGAAATGTTTAGTACTTGTTGGAATCAATGAGTTTTTTAGCGAAAATTTATCCCCCAAATTATAAGATGATTAAATTAAAACAACATTCTAAATAAAAAAAGCTAAGCCCGATAATCGTGACTTAGCTTTGAAAAATAATTTAACAGGCTCTATCTAGAAAATTTATGGTCTTTAGGAAGTGGAGCATCACATGGTCGATCTGTCTTTATATTGACCATTTTCACTGGCCCATCATTGTAGATTGTTACCTTACAGCCTTTTACGACATATTCCTGTTGAATGCCACCATACATTTCATCCTCAGAAACAGCAGATGCAACATCACAAGCCTCGTCAGCACGGCATGCAGCCTCTTCTTCACCAACCTCTACAGCTTCTGCCCCAGCAGCTTCCATTGCGTCTACAGCACTCTCTTGCACTTCAGCATCTACAGCCTGTATCTTTGCTGCATATGTATTTGAAAGATTCATCATAAGAAAAATTGCAAGAAATAACTTACTACAGTGATTTATTAAATTCATGAACTATCCATATCTATTAATTTAAATTCAGCGTATACCGAGATCGATTTTACTTTGCAAGTTAGGGATGCAAAGGGGTTAATATTATAAGGAGCTATTCTACCCATAATTATACATATAGCAGCAATACTTGACCCGAACTAATAGCTTTAATTCCCCCAGTTGCATTATCTGGAAACTGATCCATTTTTTCTAATTTTATTTTTAAGATTATCATCTTTCAAAAAGATTTTTGAGAATTTCTAATAAAACTTTTTCAATTAAAAATTAGTAGTAGCTATAGAACTAGGAATTTACTAAAAACCTGTTCGTAACTCATTTAATACTATTCTTAATGCTCTGATTGCCGAAGCTCTAAAGATAGTATTACCCTCAATAGGCGCATTTTTATCTGTCCATGCTATTGCTGCAAGACATTGAATACCGACATAGCATAAAAACTCCCTTTGAGGAACTTCTTCCCCATAAGTTATTTCCCAACCTTGTAGAAAAGCATTTCTTAACTCTAAATCAGAGAAATCTATATCGACCCAAACCATCTTCGCTAAATCATAAACTGCATCGCCAATGCGAGCAGCCTCAAAATCTAAAACACCAGAGATTTTATTGCAGCTAGTTGCAAGAAGGTTCCGACCAATATAGTCACAATGTAAAAGGCTAAACTGGGTTGGTTCCCGTAATGCTTTACAATATAAAACCAACTCACCCAATTCATGACTAAACTCTTGATAGTCTGGTTTTAATGGATCAACACGTGACATCCACTTTGATATCATTAGTTCCAAATGTTCATTCCATAAAATTGGACTTTTCGAAGCGCTATCTCGCGCCTGCCAAAATCTCATCTCAAATAAACGCGAAGAATTAATCGTTCGATGAAAGCTTCCTAAAGTTGATCCTGCGGATTTTAGTAATGAAATTTTTTCTGTTCTTGAGCAAATTTTTAATATGTTATTTACTGGCCGCCCTTCTAAAGCACTCATTACAACAATAGAATAATTTTCCCACTCAAATTTATCTAATACTTTTGGAGCCAGTGAAAAATCTGTAAGTTCATTTAATATTTCACAATATCTATCATTATCTACTTTACGTGTATACGCTTTTACAAAGATATCTCCCTGCGTAGTTTGCCCTTTGTATACAGAAGCTCCATCTCTATGCGTAACTAATTTCAATCTATCCGCGTGAAGTCTATTTAGCAAACCTTCTAAATTTCTCATAGTGTTTTATTAAATATCTAAAAGCCATAACTTATATTTATTATGTACTAAAAAACATACACATAAAAAAAGCCCCTGCTTTTACAGGGGCTTTTCGAATTTGGCGGAAGCGGTGAGATTCGAACTCACGGAGGACTCACACCCTCGTCGGTTTTCAAGACCGGTGCATTAAACCGCTCTGCCACGCTTCCATGTGCGTAAGAATACAAAGCTTATTCATTTTATTCAAGAAAAATATCATCGCTTTGTGTTCAAGTGCGTATTGTTTCATCAAATATTACAATCGAGCAGCTAATTCTGCTCCTTCTTTGATCGCACGCTTCGCATCTAGCTCCGCTGCGAGCTTTGCACCACCAATAATGTAGTAGTTCGCTATAGTCGACTCACCTTCTTTTGGCATCAAGTCTTTTACTGACTCTTGACCTGCACACACCACAATCGTATCGACACGTAAAAGCTGGTCTTGACCATTGTGCTCAATCCAAAGCCCTTCATCAGTGACCGCTTTATATTGCACACCACGGAGCATACGCACGCCATGCTTTTTAAGCTGTGCACGATGCACCCAACCTGAAGTTTTGCCAAGACCAATACCTAGAGGTGTCGTCTTACGTTGCAGTAAATAAATCTGGCGAACAGGAAGTTCAACTACTGGTGGTTGCATACCACCTTCAGAAATATAGTTTGGATCTGGGTCTACGCCCCATTCACGTTGCCACTCAGCTAAAGGTTGAGGCTGTGGTTGATGTGGAGGTTTAAGTAAAAACTCTGACACATCAAAACCAATACCGCCCGCACCAATCACTGCAACTTTTTGCCCGACTTCTGCCCCTTTTAAAACTTGAGCATAAGAAAGAACTTGTGGCGCATTGCTACCTTCAATTTTTAATGCACGAGGGATTACACCAGTTGCAACAATCACTTCATCAAAACCTTCACGTTCAAGCTGCTCACGGTTCACGCGAGTATTTAAACGTACATCCACCCCAGTTTTTTCGAGTTGGACTTTAAAGTAGCGAATCGTTTCGTGAAACTCTTCTTTACCCGGCACCACCTTGGCAAAGTTAAACTGACCACCCACATCAGAAGTCGCTTCAAACAAAGTGACCGCATGACCACGGCTCGCTGCAACGGTCGCTGCCGACATCCCAGCAACCCCGCCACCTACGACCGCAATACGTTTAGGCTGCTTGGTTTTTAAATAAACCAGTTCTGTTTCATGGCCTGCACGCGGGTTCACTAAACAAGACACTCGCTTATTTTTAAAAGCATGGTCTAAACACGCTTGGTTACAAGCAATACAGGTATTAATTTCATCAACACGGTTAGTCGCTGTTTTATTTACCCAAAAAGCATCGGCCAATAATGGACGTGCCATTTGAACCATATCCGCTTTCCCTGTTGCCAAAATTTCTTCGGCAGTTTCAGGCATGTTAATACGGTTTGAAGCAATAATCGGAATAGAAATATGTTGTTTTACATGAGCAGTGTAATCGACAAAAGCTGCACGAGGCACAGACGTTACGATGGTCGGAACACGCGCTTCATGCCAGCCAATGCCCGTATTTAATAAAGTTACACCTGCCTTTTCTAGAGCTTTGGCAACAATCACGACTTCTTGCATGGTGTTACCGTCATGAACTAAATCGAGTAAAGACAAGCGGAAACAAATAATAAATTTCTCGCCGACTTTGGCACGAATCGCTTTAACAATCTCGACCGGAAAACGCATTCGGTTTTCAATGTCACCGCCCCAACGGTCAGTACGCTGGTTCACGTGGCTACTTAAAAACTGGTTAATTAAATAACCTTCCGAGCCCATAATTTCGACACCGTCATAGCCTGCTTTTTTGGCAATGTCAGCGCACTGAGCATAATCGTCAATTGTGCTAAGAATATTTTTTTCAGAAAGCTGGCGTGGTTTAAACGGCGAAATTGGAGATTTGATGGCTGTTGAAGACACTACAAAAGGTTGGTAGCCATATCTGCCCGCATGCAAGATTTGCATTAAGATTTTAGAGCCATGTTTATGAACAGCATGCGTTACCAGACGGTGCTGAGGAACATCAAATAGACTGTTCATGGTTCCACCAGCAGGTGCTAACCATCCTTGACGGTTCGGTGAAATACCGCCTGTCACAATCAGGCCAACCCCACCTTTGGCACGCTCTTCAAAATAAGCAGCCAGTTTAGGGTAATTATAGAAACGGTCTTCTAAGCCCGTATGCATGGATCCCATCACCACACGGTTTTTAATAGTGGTAAAGCCTAAATGTAATGGTTTTAATAGATTGGCGTAACTTGTCATGCTGCGTCCCAATAGTTTTTTGCAACTTGTTGCATAGTACTTTAATACTTTTTTAGTAATTTTGGATGACCCAGTAAAGAAATTTATCGGAGCTTATGGTCAATCCATCAAAACCACTCCTATTACTTTTATTTAATGACACTAAGGAAATCTGGTTCTTTCTCCCATTTATATAATAAAAACTCCATAACCACGCCAAGAATGATGACACTTCATATTTATCCTATTTTCTTTTTAAGTCATTAAAATTCTTTTCTTATTTGGAATAACAATACTTCATTCCCCCTTCTCATTCTATAAATACGCTTAGATTTTTTATGAAATTAAAACTTCAAATCAGAACAAGTGAATTAATGCTTTTTTTGCCAAAAAAAGCACCATGAATAGTGCTACAATAGCCGCCATTCAGAATTCTCGAGACCACCTACACGGGGTCTTTTTTATAAATGTTAGGATTAGCAATGACTGATAATGCAACTATCTTGCAGCATGTACCAGTAGGCAAAAAAGTTGGGATTGCCTTCTCCGGAGGCCTAGACACTTCAGCTGCTCTATTGTGGATGAAACAAAAAGGCGCAGAGCCTTATGCATACACTGCAAACTTAGGCCAGCCTGATGAAGATGACTACGATGCAATTCCAAAGAAAGCAGAACAATACGGCGCTGTAAAAGCTCGCTTAATTGACTGCCGCTTACAACTTGCGCTCGAAGGTATTGCTGCAATTCAGTGTGGTGCATTCCATATCAGTACAGGTGGTGTTCCTTATTTCAATACGACTCCATTAGGTCGTGCAGTAACAGGTACAATGTTAGTTACTGCAATGAAAGAAGATGACGTAAACATCTGGGGTGACGGTTCAACTTATAAAGGTAACGATATTGAACGTTTCTATCGTTATGGTTTGTTGACCAACCCGAATCTTAAAATTTATAAGCCTTGGTTAGATCAAAACTTCATCGATGAACTCGGTGGCCGTGCTGAAATGTCACAGTTCCTGATCGACAACGGTTTTGACTATAAAATGTCAAAAGAAAAAGCGTATTCAACTGACTCAAACATGTTGGGTGCAACTCACGAAGCAAAAGATCTTGAATACTTAAATGCTGGTATCAAAATCGTTGACCCAATTATGGGTGTTGCTTTCTGGAAAGATGAAGTTGAAATCAAACCAGAAGAAGTGACTGTACGCTTTGAAGAAGGTGTGCCTGTTGCATTGAACGGTCAAACTTTTGACAATCCGGTTGAGCTTATTCTTGAAGCAAACCGTATTGGTGGTCGTCATGGTCTAGGTATGTCTGACCAAATCGAAAACCGTATTATCGAAGCGAAATCTCGTGGTATTTATGAAGCACCGGGTATGGCCCTTCTTCATATTGCTTATGAGCGTTTGGTTACTGGTATTCATAACGAAGATACGATCGAACAATACCGCATTAACGGTTTACGTTTAGGTCGTTTACTTTACCAAGGTCGTTGGTTCGACTCTCAAGCACTGATGTTGCGTGAAACTGCACAGCGCTGGGTTGCTAAAGCTGTTACTGGTGAAGTTACTCTTGAACTTCGTCGTGGTAATGACTACACCATCATGAACACTGAATCTCCGAACTTAACGTACGAAGCTGAACGTTTAACAATGGAAAAAGGCGATTCAATGTTCTCGCCTATGGACCGTATTGGTCAGTTGACTATGCGTAACCTCGACATTACCGATACACGTGCAAAACTTGGTATCTATACAGATGCTGGTTTGCTTTCAATCGGTCAAGGTTCTGCTGTGCCACAACTCGATAGCAAGAAAAAATAATTTTTCTTAGCTCATAAAAAAGCCACCTACAAAGGTGGCTTTTTTATTTTAAACGTTTGAGCTTAAGCAATTTCTGGTAACTGCAAAGGCTGATAATAAATCTGGTTACGTCCAAGCTCCTTAGCCCGATATAAAGCTTGATCGGCAGCATGAATTAAATTTTCCTGAGTTACTCTTAAGCCTTCCGTATAAACAGTAAAACCTAAACTAATAGTCACATGCTGAGAAACCAATGATGCAGCATGAGGAATCGCTTGACGTTCTATAGCTTTATAAATATTGGCAGCCACAGCATAGGCCCCTTGAGCGGGTGTTTTCGGTAAAAGAACGACAAACTCTTCTCCGCCATAACGAGCAACAAAATCAACATGACGAATAGAATTTTTAATTGCAGAGGCAATAGACGAGATGACCTTGTCTCCCATCTGGTGTCCATAACAATCGTTATAGTTTTTAAAAAAATCGATATCAATAAATAAAACTGCCAATGGACGTTGTTCTTGCTTTGCCCGATAGTAAAAAAAGTCGAACATCTCATCGAAAGTACGTCGATTAGAAATTTTAGTGAGCGCATCCTGCTGACTTAAATGAAGCAACTCAGATGCCTCAATACGTAAAATCTGTTCGTTAAGCTCAGCAAGCTGATTATTTAAAAAAAGGCTTCTTTCTCTAGACGTGAGCATCGTGCTAATTGAAAAACCTAAAATACAGCTCCCAAATAGTGCTCTTCCCAAAGCAATATAGTCACAATTTGCTTGCAATAAAATCAATAGAGAAAAAACACAAATTGCTGCGATCAAACCGACATAAAGCATATGTAAAGGCTTTATACCGCTCAAAATAAAGCCGAGCATATATAAAAAAGAAAGTAGTAACATCGACTGATTTTTAAGAGCGATATTTCCTACACTAAGAAGCAACATTGCATTGACAATAATGGTAAAAAAAACAATTCCGCATGCAGCAATATAAAAATATTCAGAGAGTTTCTTAAACTTGGCAAATACCCAAAATAACAGTAGCGCACCTGCAATATTAATTGCACTTAATATGCAGTAAATAAAATCCCAAGTTATGTAAGGTACACCTATCACCAAATAGTCTGTGGGTAGCACTAGCAAAATAAAAATAAGATAGGTTAGGACACCACTTGCTAAAAATTTTGAGATATTTTGTTTTGTTCGCTCAAGATTTAAGCTCCAGAATTTTTTTTCTAATTGATGGGGCAAAGCTGTATTGGCATAACGATGGGTATGTAAAGTTACCAGATATTCTATTTCTTCTTTTGCTTTGAGTAATTCATGTACATTTCCCCTATTTACCACTACCCGTTTCCTACCTCTTACACATTAACAAAATATAACATTATTTTTTAACGCCTCTTGCGCTTTATTTTGCCATTTGTCCGTAATTCTCGTTACCATTTTCACACTTTATCGATTATCATTTGTTTTATTTCGAAGTTTGAACTGCCTTGAACTCTATTACCCTGCTCCAGCCAGATGATTGGCATGCACATTTACGTGATGGTTTAGCATTAAAACGTACCGTACCTGATTTGGCTAAACAGTTTGCTCGTGCGATCTGTATGCCAAACCTTGTTCCGCCAGTAAAAACTGTGGAAGAAGCATTAGCTTACCGTGAACGTATTCTTGCTCATGTTCCAGAGGGTCTGAATTTTGACCCACGTATGGTGCTTTATTTTACTGACTTCACCTCACCAGACGAAGTTCGTAAAATTAAAGAATCTGGACATGTAAATGCAATTAAACTTTACCCAGCTGGCGCGACCACCAACTCTGATAACGGTGTAAGTGACATTCGTAAGGTTTATGCAGTTATTGAGCAATTAGAAGAGCATCAAGTTCCGTTATTACTTCATGGTGAAGTAACTCATAACCACGTCGATATTTTTGACCGTGAAAAACGTTTCCTTGATGAAGTACTCAACCCACTTTTAAAACAGTTTCCAAAACTTAAAGTGGTACTTGAGCACATCACCACAAGCGATGCAGCTCATTTTGTTTTAGAACATGACCGTAATGTTGCTGCAACAATCACCCCTCAGCATTTATTATTTAACCGTAATGACATGCTGGTTGGTGGTATTAAACCGCATTTCTATTGTTTACCAATTTTAAAGCGCCAAACACACCAAACAACTTTGCTTGAAGTTGCAACGAGCGGTAATCCTAAATTTTTCTTAGGTACAGACAGTGCGCCGCACTCGCAAGATGCAAAAGAAAATGCGTGTGGCTGTGCGGGCTGTTATAGTGCACCAAATGCAATTGAACTTTATGCTCAAGCATTTGACCAAGTGGGTAAATTAGAACGCCTAGAAGGCTTTGCAAGCCATTTTGGTGCAGACTTTTACGGTCTACCACGTAATACTTCTACTATTACTTTGGTAAAAGAAGATAATCTTGTACCAGAATCTTTTGATTATTTAGATGATCAAAAAATTATCCCGCTGCATGCCGGGAAAACGCTGCAATGGAGAAAAGTGTGACACAAGAAACCTCTGTCCCGGTCATTGGCCAACGTTTTCGTGGCTTCTTACCTGTTGTTGTTGACGTTGAAACGGCAGGTTTTAATGCCCAGACAGATGCATTGCTAGAAATTGCGTGCATTCCAATTGTGTATGATGCTCAGGGACAATTTGTCCCTGGTCCAGCATTTCATGCGCATATTAACCCGTTCGAAGGGGCTAACCTCGACCGCCGTTCGCTAGACTTTATTGGTATTGATCCATTCAATCCAATGCGTATGGCAATGGCTGAAGATGAACGGACTGCATTACGCCGTATTTTTAAATCAGTAAATGAAGTTCGTAAACAACAACATTGTACCCATGCAGTGTTGGTTGGTCATAACGCCCATTTTGATCTTGGTTTTGTTCAAGCAGCGATTGCACGTACAAGCACAAAAAATCAGAACCCTTTTCATAGCTTTTCAGTCATGGATACGGTTACTTTAAGTGCTGTTATGTTTGGACAAACTGTCCTTGCCAAAGCCTGTATACAAGCTGGAATTGAGTTCGATGGTAAAGAAGCACACTCTGCTTTATACGATACTCAGAAAACTGCTGAACTGTTTTGCTATATTTTGAACAAACTGTCTCCTTACCTACTTGACAGTTTGGTGGCGGCTTCTTAAGATACCGCCATCCTCAACGTCCCTATCGTCTAGAGGCCTAGGACATCGCCCTTTCACGGCGGTAACCGGGGTTCGAATCCCCGTAGGGACGCCATTATTGTATTCTTATAAAATTTCTTTTTATTTCCTTAACATTCTATTTGTTTTTTTAACCTCTCTTATTTCCAAATAAAATACATTTGTATTTAAATATCACTAATCCAGTATTTCTTTTACATAGATTTACAATATAATAATTCTTATTTTCATACTGATATTTATTATCAAATAGGTTTTAAATGGATCTTAAGCTTCGCCTCCTCTCCCTGAGCATTGCTCAAATCTGCTGTTTATCACCTGCTTTTGCAGAAACAGATAGTTCTTCAACGACTCTTGCGACGATTAAAATTAAAGCCCAACAGGCATCTGACCAAACTTACAAAGTCGATAGCTCTAGTAGCGCAACACGTAGTGAAATCGCATTAAAAGACACGCCACAATCAGTGAGTGTTGTGACCCAAAAGGTGATTGAAGATATTGGTGCGACACGCTTAATTGAAGCACTTGATTTGGCTGGTGGCGTTGGACGAGCGAATAACTTTGGTGGTCAAGGCTTAACTGGTTTTAACCTTCGTGGTTTCACCAGTGGTGAATTTTATCGTAACGGATTCCCAATTAACCGTGGTTATCCAAACGCACCAGATAGCAACACAATTGAACGTATAGACGTTTTACGTGGCCCCTCTTCTAGCTTATATGGCCGTGGTGACCCGGGTGGTACGTTTAACTTAATTTCAAAAACACCGAAATCTGAGCAACAAACCACTTTAGGTGCTCAGCTTAACAGTGAAGGTTTATACCGTACCACTGTAGACACCACAGGCACTATTCCAAATGCAGACAATATTGGTTATCGCCTAAATGTGATTGCAGAAGGCGGCGATAGTTATCGTAACCATGTCGAATCTAAACGATACGGAATTGCACCAGTCATTCAATGGCAAGCTTCTGACGCCACTAAAGTCACTTTTGAAGCCGATATTTTACGTAACCAGCATCCGCTTGACCGTGGGCATACGCGTTATCCTGCACAAAAGTCTTTTAATAGTTCACCAGAAACCTATTTGTGGGAAACAGGTAAATATAACAATCGAATCTACAATGATAACAATATGACTCAATTACGAGTCGAACATGACCTTGGAAATGACTGGAAGCTCAATGCGGGTGTGCAATACTTAAATGGCAAATTGCATGGCTATGCAGTAGAAGCAAATGGCATTCAAAATGACGGCGAAACTTTAGGTCGAAATTACAACTACCGCGAATTAAAATGGCAAGACACTGATGCACAAATTAACCTAACAGGTAATTTCCAACTTTTAGGTTTAGCACATACCTTGGTGACTGGGCTTGAATATGAAAACTATGATTACAAGTCATATATTATTCGCTCAAATGGAGATATCGGTAGCTATCCTATTAATATTAATGATCCTGTTTTAGGACAACCACTACCTGAACTTAATCGTGTGACTACCCATGATCGTGAAAATTTAAAAACAACGGCCGTTTTTGTACAAGATCAAATCGATTTAAATGAGCGTTTAAGCGCGCTATTAGGCTTGCGCTTTGAACACTATGAGCATGACTATAAAAACCTATTACCGAGCACCGTAAACTGGAATACTAGTCACGATGCCTTTATTCCTCGTTTAGGGTTAGTTTTTAAAGCCCGTGATGATCTTTCCATCTACAGTAATGCTGCAAAATCTTTTAAACCAAACACTGGTGCTAGTCATAGTGGCGAAGGCTTTGATCCTGAAGAAGGTATGGCTTATGAGCTAGGGTTTAAATGGCAAGCGCTAGACAATATGTTGTCGATTGACTCTGCTATTTTTTATGCAGAAAAAGAAAATGTCTTAACGGATGATCCTTTATACCCAAATCAAAATAAAAAAGTTGCTGCTGGTGAAGTTCGCAGCCAAGGTATTGAATTAAATATTGCAGGGCAAATTACACCTGCTTGGAAAATTATTGGTGGATACGCATATACAGATGCGGAAGTGACTAAAGACAACACTTTGCAAAAAGGAACGTCTTTAGCCAATATTCCAAAGAACAGTTTTAATCTTTTAAATATTTATGAATTTCAGGGTGGAGCTTTACAAGGTTTAGGTCTAGGGGTTAATCAAAAATATATTGATAAGCGCGCAGGACAAACAGCCAATAGTACCTACACGATGAAAGGCTATGCAGTTACTGATTTGGTTTCTTATTATCAAGCAACACCAAAACTTCGTCTTAATTTAGATTTGAAAAATATTTTTGATAAAGTTTATGATGAAAGTGCTTTTAATTTATATGCGTATCCAGGTGAGCCACGTACTGTTCAGTTTGGTATGAGCTATACGTTCTAAAACAAATACGCCATTTCAGTTTTTGAAATGGCGTATTAGACTTATGCAATTTCTTTATTTTATTAGATATAAAAAAATACTTATTGCTAACAACGGTTAAAAACATCCAAGCTCAACCTTGGAGCAAAAGATAGTTTATAGATGCAATGTACAGATACCTTTATTTAGCTAAAGTTAATGATAAAGAAGGTATAAGATTAAAGGTTTTGGAGTTGTTAAAATACCTACAATTATCTAATAATTGATTTTATAAATTAATTACACTCTTCATAATCTTCAAATAAATCAAATAGACTTTTAGTCAAAACATTCAACAACTGACAATATGCTGTAATATTTGCATAAACTCTAACTTTTGCCTCTTCATGACTTGCATTTTTATAAGCCATTTTATAGTTTTTATACATTAGATCACTTAAAGGACTGCTAATTTCTTTGGGAAACTTCTTAATTAAAACATTATGCTCCATATATTCTATATAAAATTCAAATCCAAAATCAAAGACTCCACTCTTCCTTAACAAATAATTTAAATCAATTATTTGTAAAGGATTAATTTTAACAATTAACTTTAATGAATTAAAATTTCTATAAAAGGAATAATTTTTTTCATCAACCTTAAAATCTCTCATACTCTCTAAAAAAATTTTTTTTACAAATACCCACCATTCCTCAACATTATATACCTGATTATCTAAAGCACTAATCATATCTCGATTAAATTTACTTCGAATATCATTAGAAAATATATACTCTCTAAACAAGCAGAAATTATATTCACTTTTCAATTTATTTTGTAGGGCCGACTCCCATAATTCACTTTTCTCCTTCACTGCTGAATCCACCAATTCTTGGCATAAAAGAAGATCTTTATCATCTAAGCCTAAATATTTATATTTTCCATCAATATTATATTCACCATTAAGATTAAACCAGATATTTTTGGTATAAAATTTCAAAAAATCATAATACTGATTTCTAAATTTTTTAATCAATATGGTTAAACTTATATATGTAAAATTAAACTCATCATCTAAATTTAAATTTTCAACAAAATTATCTAAGTTAACGATAAATTGCTCCCAATAATTTATAAAATTATTTTCTAAAAAAAATTCAATTTTATTTATTGAGCTCATATTTAAAACCTCAGTAGGCAGGTATTCTCATTGGTGCTTTACCACCTGAACCAAGATTCAATAGACCAATAGCACCAATTGTAATTGCCGCAGCAGATGAGTATTTTAATTTTTCACTAGATGTCATTTGATTTCCTCTTTCTTTTGAATAATAGATTATTCCATTTGTTTGAGCTGTTGATAAATCATATCTTACAGTATACCAATAACCATCTAAGTAGGGCATTTTGAAACTTGATAAAGATGGACTCCCCCCAATATTTACTCTTTTTAGTGAACTAAAGGGTGCCTCTAAATTTGATCCTAATGTAATTTCAGCTGTAAGTTTATAAACACTTAATTGATCTAATGCTTTATTTTGCAAGGAACTGTTGTACTTATAGGAAATAGGCTTTAATTCTACAATATTATAATCCGTAGAGAATATAGAATACTGTGCTCCATCAGGTTTAAAATTTAATCCCCATGCAGAATATACCACACTACCATTCCAATTTTGTCCATTATTATCAAGTTGATATGCAAAAATATTATGTACAATAGTGCCGAAAACCCATGGCATAAATACATTCGGTTCTGCTTCTACAGCTGTACCTTTTGTATCTTTAAAAGTATAAGTATCATTCCAACCATACTGATAACGATTAGTCTGCCCATGCCCTCCACTTATAAATGTTACAGGATCAGGTTGGTAGAATCGTCCTAATACAGGGTTATAGTGCCTTTGCTTTAAGTAAACTAAATCATTAGCATCTTGCACTCCACCTACAAATGCTCTTGGGTTCTTTAAGTTACTTGGTTTCTTTAACTGTAGCTGTTGACCAAAAGGTGCATATTGATAAGACTGACTAACTACACCTTGTTCGTTGATTACTTTTAAAGTTGAACCATCAAAGTTTTGAACATGATATTGAATTCGATCTTTCGCAAAACCTAACTGGCTAGCAAGTAATACAAAACTCAATATGATCAAATAAGCAATGCTTAGCCATGTATTTTGTAATGCAGTATTTATATTTTTTTTCATCTGCTTTCTCCTTAGTCATCTTCCAGAATCAAGGCCAATATTGGAGTCATCCAAGCTGCAAGATTTTCATTAGGATCAGCAACATCTGGCTTAACTGAGGAGCTCAATACTCCTTTTGCACCTAATAAGCGATACTCATAACCATCTTTGTGTCCATCTCCATCTGTATCAGGATTGTTAGGATCAGATCCAATAAAACGTTCTAAATAATCAGGTAATCCATCATTATCAGTGTCTGTATAACTACCTAATAGATCTGTTAACCCTAATTCGGCTGCTTCAAAATCATTAACAAAGTCAAAACCTTTATTGGCATCGGGATAACGCTCTAAAGTCGCTATTAACTTACCTGCCACATAGACATAAGCTCGGCTATAACCAGATTTATAATTCATGTCATACAGTAAATTACCATCAAGATCATAAATATAATCTGTTAAACCATCATCTCTTACGGCACGGACTCTTAGTCCATCAGCATTATAAAGATAGGTCTCATTACCATTCTTACTGAGGCGACTATAATTATCGTAAGTTAGAGCACGCATACCATCATTTGTTACATTACCCATCGCATCATAAGTAAAGCTATAAGTTGAACCACTTACACTTGCTAATCTGGAAGTATTGTTTGCATAGTTATATGTATAAATAGCTGGTGCTACAGTCGAACTTTTTGAAGTGATATTAACTTTAGTAATGTCATCATTACGATAACTATATTGGTAACGTGCCTGATCTAGCTCAACAGCACTCATCAAACCTGTACCATAACGGTCAATTGTAGCGTTATAAACTGATCCACATTTGTCTGTAAGTTTATTAATTCGGTTCAATTTATCGTAACCATAATCAATATTTAGGACACACTTTTCCAGACTTGTAGCAGAGACATTATTCAGCAACCCGCTATCATTATAAGTATATGACCATAAAGTATCGGTATTGGCTTGCACAGTTGTAAGTTGTTGTCGTGCATTATAATTCAAACTTTGTATTACATTTGGTATTGATGTTACTTCCCCTAAAGCATTCTGATTAGATAAATTTACAGATTTACCATTAGGATATTGAATTGAAGTAACTTGATTTAATCCATTATAGCCATATCTTACAACATATGAATTATTGGCATCATTGGTATTAATTTTCTGTGTATGACTTATAACACGGCCATATGTATCAAGATCAAATGCTTCACTAGTATTTGCATCACTCGTTGTTTTTAAACGCCCAGCAAGAGAATAACTATAAGTCGTCTCAACTTCTCGCCATGTACGGGACGCGATGAGGTCATTTAATTGAAAATATTTGATCGTTTCTACTGAACTATCTGGATGGGTAATTGAAGTAATTCGGCCAGTATCATCATATTTAAATGTCTTTTGCCCGCTAATACTATTATCTTTTTCAGTTGCTAAAGTTGTATTAGAGTTATAAGTATAACTTTGTGTAGAACTACCCGATACGGCAACTTTTGGTTTTAAAAGTGTATTGTCAAATTCAGTTGTTGTCTGAAAGATTGATCCATCTGTACCTTTTCGCGCAACCAGTGTTTTTAAATCAGTGCTAAAATCTCCTGCTGCCAGTAGATTAGATTCTGTGGCACCAAAGCTATCTGTTGTTTGCACAATCGCACCAGTTTTTCCACCACAGGACTGATAGCAATATGTCACAACACTTCCATTATCATTGACAGTAATTGGGCGGTCAAAGACATCATAACTGCTTGTAGTTCCACCTGTTGTAGCGCTAAAACCAGGATTGGATTTAAATATCAGGTTTCCAAATGCATCATACTTATTAGAGTTAATAATAGATTTATTTGATATCTTATCCTCACTCGAAATCAGTAAACCATCACCATTATATTTTTCTATTCGGCTCAGTTGCCCACCACCAGTTACAACCCTAGAAACATTTAAACCATCATAAGTGAATGTAGAGTAATTTAACCCAACAATTGGTGTATCTATATATAATCGACCAGCATCATCATATTGTTTTCTTGAAATAACCCCATCTGCATCAGTATGTTGAGTTATATTTCCAAAGTCATCTACAATATTTGTTTCTGTTGCCCCATTTGCAAGTTTAATTTGAGTTGGAATACCCCTTTTGTAACCAGCAAATTGAGTAATTTCTTTACCATTTCCAACATCAACTTCAATTGGTAAACCTACATGTTGATCACCTAATACATAATTTGATAAGCAACTAACAAACTTTGACCATTGAAAGCTCGCTAAATTTCCAAGACATGTTGAGAATGATACCGTTTCATATTTATATTTGGTAACACGACCAGCTTGAGTATTACTACGTATTGCTCCTTGCGCATCATATTCAGTAGTTTGTAGTGTAAAACTACCTGATATTTTTTGTTTAGGTAATCCGACAATCCAAGGTAAATTTCCTGTATTTACATCATCACTTGCAGCATTAGCATTAAAATATGTAGCTGTTGTTGCTGGAAATTGAATAGCACTCGCACCATTCAATCCAGTCATTTGCACTGATTGTGCATTCCCATATTGGTCAAAGTTACTATAGGTAGTTTTATACTCACCAAAATGACTAATTGCTTTACTAACAAGGCGGACTAAACGAACATCTTCATAATCAATATAGTTATCATCTATGGTCTTAGGTTTTTGCCCAATTAGAGATAGAGTTGTCCATGTATACGTTTCTTCACGATCACTTATCTTAATTTTTTTCAAAAGCCCATGTAAAAAATTCTCAGCACCACCACCTAAAAATGCATGCATTACATAAGTATAAGCCTTTGAAAGTCCAGTTACAGAATCTTTGCTAGTAACAACCGTTGTTTGCTCATGTGTAGAGTCATCTCGGCTATAGCTATAAGCCACATCATATGAATTAGCATTCGCTATAGAGTATTTAGAATTTGTAACTTTAAAAGATTTTTCTTCTGTAAAACCTGGTCTTGAACTATTCACCAATTCATAAATCCAATCCACAGAGAGCGCATTAACTAAGCCACTCTTAGAATTCTTATAATACTTAATTGCTGTCAAATCACTATAAAACCAAAGAAAATCTTGTGCGGTTATACCACCTATTTCGGACGGACTTACATTGCCTACAATACGATACGGCCCTCCATATGCATAAGATACTTTATCTCCAGATATATAACTTACAGTATCTAAATAAAAGAGTGCAGCGTTCTCATCCTGAAAACTACCAATATTACCATTTAATAGAATTGAATCATTTAACTTATAAGTTGTGTCTGCTTTAGCACCAGATGAATAGGTATAAGAAACCCAATCTTTATAGCCCCCATTGATGAATCGAGAAATTTTCTTTAAGAGGATATCTCCTTTGACACTATCAAATTGACTTTCATCTGTATTTTCTGTTGTATCTAATCTTTTTACATAATCAATTCTAATTTCTGGTGAGTTTGAGTTTATAAGCTTATCATCTAATTTATGTTGAACAGATTTTAGAAAAAACTTATTAGAAGTATTAAACCCACTATAAATTAAAGTGTTAGCCTGCTTACTAAAATAGTTTAAAATATAAGCTTCTTTATATTGATTCTCTATTTTTGAAGCATAGACAGTTACTTTTCCAGGAATATACTCATTTGCAAAAAAAGAAGTAAATCCTGTTTGATTTTCTCGATTAGAATTAGGGAAATAGTAAGTAACACCATTATTAGATCGTACAACAAAATCTTTACCACTTTCCGCACAGCTAATAAACCAGTTATCTTGGGATACATATTTAGCAGACTTAGGGAATCCAGTTACACGCTCATTAACTGGATAAAAAATAATATTCTTTTGTCCTGGAAGATATAAACTAATCACTCTTTGTCTTGAGTCAACATATGAAGATGTATTAAGTGATACTGTTGAGTAAATCCCATTCAACACTTCGTTAGACTTTGCTACTATTATATTATGATAATAGAGGTATCCAACAATAACTTGTCTTATCACTGTGTCAAGTATTACGTTATTTGTCTTCACAGTAAAATTAGAATTAATAGCTAAATCATCTAACACAAGACTAATATTACCAGTTGTCAAGGATATACCATTAACCTGAATTTTCACTTGCCCTGTTTGCAAAGTATTAATTAAACTTTGTTTATATTTACCTTTTTCGGTACTTGCCTCGGCACTACTAATCGAAATTGCATTTACATTTGTTTTAAATGCATCGTAAAGCTGAGCTTGCAACTTCGATAGAGCAGATTGAGCCTGTTGATTATTATACTGGGCATTTGAATCCCCTGTCGCAGTTCCAAACTGTCCAAGTAAGTAGACAATTGAATTTAAAGTTTGATTCGCTAAGTTTAAATTTACTTGGTTTACATATGATTCTTCAATTTTATTTTTAAATGAAGTATTTAATAAGGATGCTGTAAAACTAGGTCGCCCAGATGAATTGTTTGTTGCATCTCCGTTGGCCTCACAAATTCCATTTCCATCTATATCTCCTTTTAGAATAGTCGATGGCCCCGTATTCATTACTATTCTAGGAACTTCCAACTCCCAGTTTCCCATAGCACGAAAGCCACTATTCACTTTGCCGTAAGACTTAGAAAGTATAAAGTCCAAGCCCCGATCACCTTTTAATATTACTTCAGGAGTATCATAAATTAAGTTACCACTCATTAAATCTACATAACCATTAGGTGTCTTTTCATGCCCAGTATCACCAATACTTTGATCACTAGGAAATGAAGTTTTTGCAACAGCCCAATCTATTTGTCCAGCATGAATCATCAAACAAAAAAAGCTAAATACAAAACCTATTAGTATTCTCATGATTATGTCCCTAGAACTGCTTATTCATTATTAAACAACTCTAAAATTATTATTTTCAATTAATATCAATTGGTTAAGTAAAAAACACATTTAATATTATTTTCTTTAATACTAGAATTGTTAAACTAAATTTAAAATACTTGTACACTTATTAAGCGATAATATATATTAAAATAATCAAATTCAATACGTGAAAGTATAACCATGAAAAAAATAATTCTTTTCCTTTGTATATGTATTCTTTCTACTTCTGCTCTAGCAGTAACTAATTGTGGCCCCTATAAAGTAAAGTCCATCCAAACACAAGCTAATGATGTTTTAGTTGAATTTCTTAGTAGTGATGGAAAATCTTATTTTAAACAGATTGGTCTTTGGAGTAGTCCTTCAACGCGTCCATTTTTAGCTACTGCTATGCAAGCTTTTGCTATGAATAAATCTGTATCAATTAGATATGCACAAGATAACTACTTATGTGCTTCTACCGAATATACAGTACCTATTATCATGATTAGGATTAGCTAACCTATAAAGATAAAATATTAAAATTATTTTTCAACTATAATATAATTTATATCTTCACCATCAGGCCATCGTGAACAAGTGCCATAGCCTGTTACAGATATAACTTTATTTGCTGCTTGAGCCATTAATAATAGTGCAAGCTGTCTTTTTCCTGTAGCAGAATTTTCATTTTTAATGATCATATAGTTACCAACAGCACAATCAGGTTTATTAGCTCTACCTTCTACATTCACATATACTAGTCCATCAGAGTCTCTTACAATAATACTTGTTATCTTCCCTCTAGCAGTTCCTGCCCATACGCTTCCACCAACCACTATTAGTAATATAAAGCACAAAAATTTTCTATACATAACCCACCTCGACTAGTTTTAATTTATTAAGAAAAAAAATCACTCTATTCTTACTCTTCTTTTATTACTAAGAAAATCTATTTACACTTTTAGTTAATTAGATTAGATTTTAGACAACACTCTTAGCCTAGATATAAAAATAAGGAATTATTATGAAAAAGCAAATGAAATTTCTGATTTCTTTTTTTTCCACTCTTTTCATTTTTGCTATTTCTACTTCAACCTTTGCAGCCACAAATTCTGACCAAAATGTAATTGGTACAATTGAAAGGATTTATCTAAGTGGCGACACCTACTTTTTTCGACTAAATGGCAATGATACCTGTGCAAAAAAAACTAATGGATATAATGAATACTATACTTTTAAGGTAAGTCAACCTCATTCAAAGAACTGGTATGCTCTAATTTTAACAGCTGCTCAAACCAGAAAACCTATAACTGTTAGAGTAAGTACAGATTGTAAAATTGATGCTCAAAAGGAAATTATGTATATTTTTCAAGACTACACTTAATCGATATCTATTAAGTTTCATTTTGCAAGGATTATAATAGAAGTTAAAGATGATGAAAATATAGTTATAGCATAATGGAAAGTATTGCCTTTGTTGCTCAAACTTATCGACAAATGGGTTATACCGCCTCTGAAACTATTGAAGAATTATTGAAAATAGCGAAGATATAAAAACTGCAATTCAAAGATATTGTCAGCCATTTGATTTTTGACCTTGCTTACTCGGTTCAGTTTTCTTCAAGCAACCCCTCGAAAGGTAAAGCTATTACTCAATTTACTGAAAAAAAACTATTTATCTTGTATAAAAATATTTATAAAAAGAGAATTAATGAGACAGACAACTTATAAGATATCTTGATATTTGGAATAATTTACGATTAGTAGTTAAAATTTTTCAATTATGGGTGAATTAACTTTCTATTATCTATAGTTTAAACATATACAGCGTTATCTTATCCAAATAGAAAACAGACCTGCCTTTAAGAATGCTTTAATTAAAGGTCAATGGTCTGCTTCTACATTTAACGCTTACTGGACTATTGCATGGTAATTAATTTATGCAGATTTACGGGAATTCACGCGACCTTTTACCACAGCTTTAATATTGCCTTTGGCATAATTAAAAAAAACGACTAGTGGTGAAAGTTTTGGATTTGGCTTTTTGCCTTTACCAATTGTCTTAAATTGAGCGGCATACCAAATAATTTCCATAATTGCCATTTTGTCGACAAAAGGTAAGCCTGTTTTAATTGGTTTTACTGCATAGCGCACGTCCTGCCCTGCAATTAAACGGTCCGTTAAATCAGTCTCAACTGCAAGCGGACGCGCAATACCAATAAAATCACAAGCCCCACTTGCGAGTGCTGCATTCATTCCTTCTACAGTACGGAATCCACCTGTCACCATGAGTTTACATTTAACGTGTTGGCGGATCTTTTCAGCAAAATCTAAGAAATAAGCTTCACGCGCAATTGTACTTGTCTTGCGCTTGTCAGCTTTAGCCCCCGCCATGGCAGGTGCTTCATAGGTGCCGCCTGAAATCTCAATTAAATCAATGCCAGCTTCATCGATCGCTTTAAATACTGAAATTACATCTTCTTCAGTAATTCCACCACGTTGGAAATCAGCAGAGTTCAGTTTGACTGAAATGATAAAATTCTCGGAAGTTGCTTCGCGAACAGCCTTATAAACTTCTAATAAAAAACGAGTACGGTTTTCAACAGAACCACCCCATTGGTCGGTACGCTTATTCGTTAAAGGCGATAAGAACTGACTAATCAAATAACCATGCGCACCGTGTAGTTGCACCCCTTCAAAACCTGCTTTTTCACAAATACGAGCAGCGGTTGCAAATCGATTAATGATATCTAGAATTTCATCATGAGTCAGTTCACGTGGTGTTCCAAACATAGTCGCTAAAGCTGGGCTAAATGGTACTGCTGACGGCGCGACAGTCTCTTTATTTAATCCTTTTGGACACTGACGCCCTGGGTGGGACAATTGGATTAACTGCACCATTCCATATTTTTTACCTAATGCTGCCCACTCTTTTAAGCGCTCTAAATCACGTTCGGTTTCAATAACAACAACACCGGGTTCATTTTTTGCGCCCACATTGACCATGACGTTGCCTGTGATTGCACAGCCAAGCCCACCTTTTGCCCATGCCCCATATAAGCCTAAATGTAAGTCATTTGGTTGACCTTCATAATTTGCAAGCGCCTCACTCATTGCACCTTTAATAATTCGGTTTTTGAATGTGGTATTGCGAATTGTGATGGGTTGAGCAATCTGGTTCATGGTTAACCTCTTTTTAGTTTTTAGAGCAATTACTCTAATTTAGACGAGTTATAGGGCATGTCAAGTCATAATCGATAACTGACAATAGCACATGTCAATTTTAAAGAATATAAAAATATGCAACTTTTTGCATAAAATTTAAAAACAAACCATTCCATTTAAAAACAATTACTTAATGGCTTATTTTAAAAGTTTGCTTTAATTAATTGTTTTGTATATTCAGTTTTAGGTTTTGAAAACAACAGTTCGGTTTTCTGATATTCAACAACTTGTGCACGGCGCAATACCATGACTTTATGGCACAACGATTTGACTATATTTAGATCATGGCTAATAAAGATATAGCTCAAATGTTCAGTTTTCTGTAATTGTCGTAAAAGCTTAATAATAGCTTTTTGTGTGGTTCGATCTAATGCAGAAGTAGGTTCATCCAAAATTAAAAGTTTCGGTTGAACCACTAAAGCTCTTGCCAAAGCAACCCGTTGACGTTGGCCACCTGAAAGTTCGTGTGGATAACGATGTTGAAAATCTTCAGGCAGTTCAACCTTATTAAGCACAGATTTAACTTGTTCTTGAATCTGACTGTTCAATACTTCTTTTACTTTTAAACCTTCAGCAATAATCTGCCCAACCGTCATTCGAGGGTTCAAGCTACCAAACGGATCTTGGAATACAAGTTGAAAATCAGATCTCGCCAAACGTAAAGCTTTGGGAGCCAACTGATTCAAATCTTGTCCTAAAAAATTAATCCGCCCTTCACTTTTAATGAGCCGTACTAAAGCCAGAGCCAAAGATGACTTTCCAGCGCCACTTTCCCCAACAACCCCAAGTGACTCACCTTTAGCAAGATCAAAGCTCAAACCTTCTATTGCAGTCACATAGCCCTTAACGCGATTGAAAATACCTTTTCTAATTGGAAATTGCACGCTAAGTTGCTGAACGGACAAAACATTCCTTTCTATTTCAAGAAGTTCTGCATTTCCAAAATCATGTTCTAATAATTGCTGTGTATAAGCGGTTTTAGGATTTTCAAAAATCTGGCTAAGCTCACCTTGCTCGACAACACGGCCACTTTGCAATACAACCAGTTCATCGGCATATTGACGTACCAAATTTAGGTCATGGCTAATTAAAATAAGTGCCATTCCATATTTTGCTTGTAAAGATTTTAAGAGTTCTAAAATCTGGATCTGTAAAATTACATCAAGTGCTGTAGTCGGCTCATCAGCAATCAAAATTTTGGGTTGCAGTGCCAGTGTCATGGCAATCATGACACGTTGTCGTTGACCACCAGAAAGCTCATGTGGATACCGTTTTAAAATCTGTTCTGGCTCACTAATTCCTACATCTGTGAGTAACTCAATGACTTGTTGTCGAACATCCTTTTTACTCAAACCTAATAAAACAAGGTTTTCACCTACAATCTTTTCAACCTGATGTAATGGATTTAAAGCCGTGGCAGGTTCTTGAAAAATCATTGCAATTTGTCGACCACGCACATTGGATTGAGCTTTTTCATCTATCTCAAGCATGTTTTGTGAGCCAATCCAAATGCGACCTGTTATTTCTAATTTTTCTTGTAGTAACCCCATGATTGCTAAACAGCTAAGTGATTTACCAGAGCCACTTTCCCCAACAATAGCCAGTGTTTCTTTAGCAGACAGCCCAAAATTCAAATCTTCTAATAAAACCTTTTGATCTAGCGTTTGAATAGAAAGATGTTCAACCTTCAACAATGCAGGGGTAACATTTGTATTATTTTCTTGGGTCAAAAGCATCACGAGCAGCCTCCCCAATATAAATTAAAAGTGAAAGAACAATAGCCAGACTAAAAAAACCTGAAATCGCTAGCCATGGTGCATCTAAATTATTTTTACCTTGGAGCAATAACTCCCCTAACGATGCTGCATCGGGTGGTAAGCCATAGCCTAAAAAATCAAGAGCAGTTAAGGCACTAATATTAGTTGTTAAAATGAATGGTAATTGGGACAAGCTCGAACTGATTGCATTCGGCAAAATATGTTTAAAAATAATAACGCGATCAGTCACTCCCAAAACTTGGGCTGCACGAACATAATCAAGCTGGCGAGCTTTTAAAAATTCTGCCCTGACAATCCCCACTAAAACTGTCCAGCCAAAAAATAACATAATGAAAAATAGCCAATATACATTGGGTACAAACATACTGACTAAAATCATGACCATAAATAGCATGGGCAAGCCATTCCAGACTTCAACCAAACGTTGTCCCAATAAATCTACCCAACCGCCATAGTAACCTTGAATGGCACCTACCGTAATTCCAAACAAAGCGGAACAAAAGGTTAAGGCCAAACCAAAAAGTAAAGATACTCTTAAACCATAAAGAATACGGGCAAAAACATCCCTTCCCTGATCATCAGTTCCCAACCAGTTCTGCTTGGAGGGTGGTGATGGCACAGGAACTGCTAAATCTAAATTGGGAGCTTGATATGAAAATTGAATGGGCGGCCAGACTGCCCATCCTTGAGCATGAATAAGTTCTTGCACAGCCGGATCTTTATAATCTGCTTCTGTTTCAAACACGCCACCAAACGTCGTTTCTGGATATGTCTTAAACACGGGTAAATAATAGGAATCTTCATACTTCACTAACAGCGGTTTATCGTTAGCAATCAACTCCGCAGCTAATGACAAAATCAAAATTAGACTAAATAAAATAAAGCTGGCCCAACCTAGTTTATGTTGTCTAAAACGTTGTAACCGTGTGCGCACAATCAAAGACATTATTTGCCTCCTTGTGCGTCAAAGTGAACCCGAGGATCAATCCATTGGTACAGCACATCACAAATGAGACGTAAAATTAGACTAAATAAAGTAAAGAAAAATAAGACGCCAAAAATAACTGGATAGTCCCGCTGAACAATGGCTTCAAAGCCCAACAACCCCACACCATCTAAATGAAAAATAATTTCTACAAAGAGATTCCCCACAAAGAAAATACCCGCTAATACTTCTGGCAACCCTGCGAGCACGACTAAAATAGCATTACGAAATACATGCTTATATAAGACTTGCTGGCTATTCAATCCTTTTGCATAAGCAGCTAAAACATAGGGTTTATTGAGTTCTTCTAAAAACGAATATTTGGTTAAATACGTTAAACTGGCAAAACCGCCTAATACCATCGTAATAAGTGGCAAAGTCATATGCCATAAATAGTCGGTAACTTTGCCCCAAAGACTGAGTTGATGAAAATTATCTGACAGAAGATTTTGTAATGGAAACCATTGAAAATAAGAGCCGCCTGCAAAAAAAACCACAAGCAAAATAGCGAATACAAAACTTGGTACAGCATACCCCACCACAAGTACTAACGAAGTGGAGCGATCAAACCATGAACCTTGCTGTCTCGCCTTCTTAATACCAAGCGGAATAGAAATTAAATAAATCAGAAAAGTACTTACCAGCCCAAGCGAAATAGAAACAGGCATTTTTTCCCATAACAATTGCACGACTGGTTTATCTTTAAAAAAACTCTGTCCAAAATCTAAAGTTAAATAGCCTTTTAACATGAGGAAAAAACGTTCAGGAGCAGAACGATCAAAACCATACTGCGCCTTAATTTGTTCAACCATTTCAGGGCTTAAACCTTGAGCACCTTGATAATAAGTCTCTGCACTTAATGCACGTCCAATTCCCAAATCACCTTCAGCTTCATGTATTGCTTGCTCAACTGGCCCACCCGGTGCAATTTGTACAACCACAAAGTTAATCAATAAAATGACAAACAATGTGGGAATCATTAAAAGAAGTCGCTTGAGAATATATGAACCCATATAACAGGATTTCCTTTATGGCAGGTGCTTTTTATTGTTGATGTAAATATTTAGCAACTTTTTTGGCTTTGTTTGCATCACTCCACCAATAATCTATTCCAGACGAAAGTACTGGTTTAATTTTAGGCTGTTGATACATATTCCAATAAGCATACCAGTTTTCACCTTTACCATAGGTCGGAATTTGATAATAACCAGCCCTCAGTAATCGATCGAGAATACGAGTATAAATAATCTGTTGTTCACGGCTCTTACTCGCAACAAGTTTTGAAATCACTTGATCAATTACTGGGTTGCGAATTCCCGCATAATTGTAATTTCCATCCTGCGCTGCCGCCATGCTCCCCCAAAACTGAGTCTGCTCATTACCCGGATTAAGAGATTGCGGCAAATTCATGGTGGTCATATCAAAGTCATAACGGCGGGTGCGCTCTAAATATTGTGGAGCGTCGACTTGACGTAAATTAACCTGAACACCGAGTTTTTTAAGATTACGGACAAAAGGCATTAATGTTCGTTGTTTGCCATCTTGTTGAATTAAAAACTCAAGCTGAACTTTTTTACCTTCAGGCGTCAACAACAGTCCATCTTTAACTTTATAGCCAGCCTGTATAAGCAGCTGCCGCGCAATTAATAAATTTTGACGGTTAAATCCACTCGCATCCGACACTGGGTATTTCCAATCTGCTAAGACACCCTTTTGCATTATTGGAGATAACTTAGGCAGCAATGGTTTCAATATTGCTAATTCAGTTTTCGAAGGCTGACCCGTTGCAGCCAATTCGCTATTTTCAAAATAACTTTGAAGGCGTTGATATTGACCATAAAACAAAGCTTTATTCTGCCATTCAAAATCATAGGCATAGGTTAAGGCTTGTCTAAAACGAATATCATTTAAAGGTTTACGTCGCGCGTTAAAGACATAACTTTCAGTTGCAATTGGGTTATGGTGTCGGAACTTATATTGAGTCACTAACCCTGTTTTTACGGCCGGAAAGCGATAATCGGTTACCCATTTTTTAGGATTAGTTTCTTCATGCAAAGTGTATTGCCCAGATTTAAACCCTTCAAAAGCAATATCCCAATTTCGATAATAGACATATTTTAAACGATCAAAATTATAGCGCCCCTTATTAATAGGCAAATCTTTTGCCCAGTAATTCGGATTTCTTTTATAGAGAATACTTCTACCTGCATCAACTCGTTCAACCACATAAGGTCCCGAGCCAATAATAGGTTGTAGAGTAATTCGGCTAAAGTCTCTTTTTTGCCAATCTGTTTTTGAATAAATCGGTAAGGTTGCCAAAATAAAAGGCATTTTAGGATTATGTGTAGACTTAAAACTAAACTTTACTTGATGGGCATTTATTACTTCTGTTTTTGCCAAATCAGTAAGGTACATCTGCAAACCTAAATTGGACTTAGTCTGATATGCATCAAAGCTAAATTTAACATCTGCCGCAGTGACTGGCTGTCCATTACTAAAACGCGCCTTAGGATTTAAATAGAAAGTAACAGACTGCGTTTTTTCTGGATCATAAGTAACTTTCTCTGCCAAAAGAGGATATAAAACCCCGACCTCATCTAGCGATTGGGTCATTAATGTATCAAAAAGATAATTAACGCCTTCTGTCGCATTCCCCTTACCATTCATACTATTGAGATTATCAAAAGTTCCTTGAGCAGCCTGACTTAACAAGCCACCTTTAGGTGCATTAGGATTTGCATATGGCATAGCCAGCATTCCTAAATATTTAGGCTTGGAATGAATCGCTATATATGAAGTGGTTTGCTGTGCAGAAAAAACAGCATGAGAAACGACACTGAGCCCGACTAGCAGGCTCAGTTGAAAATATGATTTATGCATAAGTTGCTAATTATTTTATAAATTAGGTACTTTAATGACATCGCCAATGCGAAGCTGAGTAGAAGGTGTCAAATTATTCAGCTCAGCCAAGAAATTGGTTTCTAAACCATATTTGCTAGCAAGGCCAATTAACGTATCGCCACGCTTCACTTTGTATTCCACAACAGTTTTTGGAATCACAATATTTTGACCGCGCTGTAAATTAGCACTCGCTTTTAATGCATTCATTTCAGCAAGTTCACGCACTGAAATACCTGCACGACTCGCAATACTATTTAAAGACTCACCAGATTTAACAGTATATCTTTCAGTGTTTTTACCAGCCGCAACTGTTTTAGTTGAAGACTTGGTATCAACTTTAGCTGTTTCTACTGTAGGCACATCACCTGTTAACTTTAAACGTTGCCCTACACGAACACTACTGTTACGTGAAAGACCATTCAATGCAGCAAGATAATCCAACTGTAAGTGGTAACGGTTAGCAATATTACCTAAGCTATCACCAGATTTGACTGTGTAGGTCTCAGGTGTTTCTTCTTTAGCATTTTTAGAAGGCTTACTTGGTGCTTCTTCAACTGTACCTGTGAGTTTTAAACGTTGACCAGCACGTAGCCCTGCTGTACGAGACAGACCATTTAAGTCAGCCAAATAACTTGTTTGTAGATTATATTTGCTCGCAATAGCATTTAAGCTATCCCCAGACTGTACAACATATTGTTCTGGCACACTTAGACCAGCTGGTACTTTTAAAGTTTGACCAAGCTGAACACCACTACTTGCCTTCAAGTTATTTAACTCGGCAAGTTCAGCTAAACTAATTTTAGATTTGCTTGCAATGCTTGATAAAGTATCACCACGCTGTACTTTATAACCTTCTGTTTTATAAGAAACACTTAGCGTCGCTTTCTCAGATTTACTAGAAGTCTTAGTTTCAGCAACTTCATCTACCGAAATATCTTGTGTAGGCACATTAATTTTTTGGCCTACCATCAAGTTACTGCCCGCAGTTAAACCTGGAGTTAATTCAGCAAGTTCCTGATTAGAGAGCGCATAACGATCTGCAATCAATTTAAGGTATTCACCACGCTTCACAGTATAGCTTTTAGTTGCAATGCGTCGTGTATTTGCCTGAACTACTTTTGGTTCTGCTTTAGTAGTTGAGCGGCTATTCTTCGGCTCTTTTAACTGTAGTTTTTGTCCAACAAATAAACCATCAGTTATTGATAAATCGTTATATTCAGCTAATTGCTTTACTGACAAATTAAACTGATTAGCAACACCGCTTAAGCTATCGTTGGCCTGAACCACATACACATCTGGTTTAGCCGTACTTTTTGAAGTATTTTGAGTTTCTTGTAGTTTCGCATCATAAAGATAAAGACTAGTTCCTACAAACAAAGTCTTTTCCGGATCAATCTGGTTCCACTTAGCCACATCACGCCAGTTCACGCCATTCTTCATGGCAATGACTGCTAAAGTATCACCTGGTTGAATTGTATAAGTACTACGTTTACCTTTAGGCTGTACAACTACGACATCAGTATCAGTTTTGATATAAGGCTTATCTTTATTACGTTGTCCATCTTCAGAGTTAGCGACAGTCGCATCTTCAGCTAAAGTTTTTGGATAAGCAAAACCTCTACTTACCTCTTTACCTTGTTGCTCTGCAACTGACTGGCTGGTCTGAATTGCGGTTAACCTAATTTTGCCATCATAAGGATCGACAATTTCAGTTCCTTTCGGCGCAATTGCTTTTAATTCAGCAACGACTTGATCTTTCTCGGCTTGAGTTGCTTGCGGTTGTAGAGCTTGCTCTACAGTTTCTTTTGCACCTTCAGCTCGAACAGCAGCTAAAATCTTTTCACGTTCAGAAGCCGAAATTGGTGGCTCCATCTTAACAGGCTGCTTAATGTTAGCTGCATTAGTCACAGCTACAGGAATACGCGGCGCACTCGGTACATCTGCCGATGCGGCAAATGCAGCTAACGCATCTGAACCACGTGGTGTAGATTTTGAAGTAATTGAACTATTCTTCACAGGTGAAGGGGGTTTAACTGGCTGAACTTGCGTTGTAGGAGTTGTTTTTGTTGTTACTGAAGTAGAAGGACTAACCGTAGGTGTAGATGGTGAAGTTGCATTTGCCCACCAACCTGAGCTACCACCCGTTTTTTTCCCTTTTAATTTATTATCAATTGAAGGACTTAAATCTGCTGGAATCAAAATACGCATTGGACTCGCAGGGTCTACCGCTTCACCACGATATCCTGGGTTTAATGCATAAAGTTCCGAACGGCTTAATCCTGCTACAGAAGCAATTTCATTTAATGTTAAAGGCGCAGATAAAGTCACTTCACGGAAATGGGGTCTATTTGCAATCGGTGGCAGTGATATGCCATATGCCTTTGGATTTTTGATAATTTGAGCAACAGCCAAGAAACGCGGAACATAGTTCATTGTTTCTTGAGGTAGTTTTAATGACCAATAGTCAGTTGGTAAGCCCGCAGCTCGGTTACGGTTAATCGCCTGTTGAATACGTCCCGGACCAGCATTATAGGCCGCCAAAGCAAGTTCCCAAGAACCGAATTGGTTATACAAGCTTCCTAAAAATTCATAAGCTGCACGAGTCGACTCAACCACATCGCGACGCCCATCATACATACTTGTTTGCTTTAAGCCATAAATACGACCAGTGCTTGGAATAAACTGCCATAGCCCTGCTGCTGCTGCACTACTTGTTGCAGCTGGGTCATAAGAACTTTCAATTACTGGTAATAATGCAAGTTCTGTCGGTAATCCACGGCGTTCTGCTTCTTTCACAGTATGGTACAAATAACGGCTGGCACGAGCACTTAAACGATCAAGGTAAGGCTGACGAGAAATAAACCAGCTACGCTGAGCTTCAATACGTGAATCCCAGTGATTCACGTCCATTTTGAAACCAACTGACATACGCTTCCAGACATCACCATGCTTTAAAATAAGCAGACGATCACCTTCTACAGCGCGCATATCGGTTGCTGAAAGTAAGTCTTCCAAAGAGTCAAGACTACTCGCATCTAAATAACCTGCACCACTGACCTGTTTCGATTTAGAGGTTTTTGCAGATTGCGGAGTCGATGAACAGCCTGTTGTAATACCCAACGCAGCTAAAGCAGAGCTAAGTACGGTAATTTTGAACAATGATGCCGCAGATGGCTGCCACACAAATGTGGTTGGTTTATACATAAAAACTTCCAAACAACTCGCGTAATATTTTTTGGGGGTCTGCCGACAAACCCTAGGTCTTCGATGCCATTGTAGTAAAGCGTGCAAGATAGACAAGGCAATAATTTGATGTCATTTGCATGGAAATGTTACAAGAAATTAAAAAAACCTTGCTTTGTTACGATGGAACCGAACTTTTTGCGTATACAATACACCATATTCAGTTCTTTTTCTTTTAGTTTAGGTTTCGATTTATGTCTCAAACAATCACACTGTATGTTGATGGTGCATGTCGTGGCAATCCGGGTTTAGGTGGTTGGGGCGCATATGTCATTACCGAGCAGGGTGAACATAAATTATTTGGCGGTGAACCGGATACAACCAATAACCGCATGGAGCTCACTGCTGCGATTGAAGGCGTTTCATTTTGCCCAACCGATGCTCATTTAATTATCTGGACAGATTCAAATTATGTGAAGCAAGGGATTACTGAATGGATTCATGGCTGGAAAAAGAAAAACTGGAAGGATGTAAAAAATCCTGACCTTTGGCAAAAATTAGATGCTGTCTGTGCCGGTCGAAATATTAAATGGCATTGGATTAAAGGCCATGCTGGACATGCAGGCAACGAAATGGCCGATGAGCTTGCAAATATCGGAGCTGATCAAACTGCCCTGCAAAAAAAAACAGTTCAAGCGACTGCCCTGCAAGATATAAAAAAGCCTGAAGAGGATTGGTTGCTTGATGACCCTTTTGGGTTTGATATGGCAGAAGTAACCGAAGAAGATAATATTGATCTTGAACAACCCGAAGAAGTTGAGATGATTATTGTGGAAGAAGAAGTTATTGAAGTTGAAACTGCTGAGCCAGAAAGTAAGCAGCCAATCAATAACATTCACCCTCAAGTTGTTGTGACCGAAGCCAAATTACAATTACAAGGGCCTCGACAACTGATTCTTGATACAGAAACCACTGGTTTCTATTTCCAAGATGGTGACCGCATTATTGAAGTCGGTGCCATTGAAATGATTAACCGAAAACTCACCGGTAGCTCGATTCATATTTATATTAACCCGCAAAAACCAGTGGGCGACTCAGAAAATATCCATGGTATCAGTGATAATTTCTTAAAAGATAAACCGCTCTATGCAGACATTGCCGATACGCTCTTTGATTATCTAAAAGGCGCAGAGATTATTGCCCACAACGCGACCTTCGATATGAACTTCCTTGATATGGAGTTTAGACGCGCAGGCCTTCCTGCACTTTCTGAAGTATGTGAGGTAACAGATACTTTAGCTTTAGCAAAAAGCAAACATCCAGGACAAAAAAACTCGCTTGATGCCCTCGTAAGACGTTATGAAATTCCAGCACGTGATCGTACTTTCCACGGTGCATTACTCGATGCTGAAATTCTTTCAGATGTTTACCTAGCAATGACAGGTGGGCAGGTTTCTTTTGATATAGATGCCTTATCTCAAAGTGAAAATAGCCTGAACACAGCAAATAAAACCAGAGTTCAAATTGAACTACCAGTTATTCTTCCTTCCGAAGAAGAGCTAAATACACATGAGACTTGGGTCAAAGAATTTGAGAAAAAACATGGAGAACCTTGCCTTTTTGCAAAATAATTTTTTGATTCTTTAGCGTTTTTAGCTTTTCCCCTTTGTAAGTTAAGTTATATTAGTCACATAGATTTTTAGCTCAAATTACCGAGCACTACGAATATAACAATTGATTTTTTTGCAAAGGGGAACGTTTATGTCTGAGCATACTTCGATTCATTTCGATCCAACAGCTTTACTCATCATTAAACATGAAATTGATCGTTCAATAAAACTGGTTGAAGGCGCAGTAAGTACTTTAATTGAGGAACAAACACTCCCTTTCGGTATTGATGATGCATTAGAACAATTTAAGCAATGCACTCAAGTCCTCCGTTTAATTGATATCCCCTATCTTGCAAAAATCACTCAATATTCAACTGAGCTGATGCAAAAAATTATTGCGAAACCAACGCAAATTAACACGAATGATGTCGTTGCACTGAGTGAAGGCACGACCATGGTAAAGCGGTATATTGAGTTTATCTGTTTACGTGAATTACAAGTACCTCAATTTCTTCTTAATACCTTAAACAATTTAGAATTAGCTTTAAATAAACCACTGACATCTTCTGGACAAGCGATTGCTCCTTTACTTGCAAATACTGCGCTTGAACTCCCATTACCAGAAGTATTGATTAATGAAAAAACTCAATTTATTCATCAACTCTATAAGCTATCTCTACATCAATTTTTAAACAAGACAGAAGCTAATCATAATTTTCAAGCTTTTAAACTTATTGGTACCTATTTGGTCAGCATGGCAAACCATCAGCCAAGCCAACAATATTGGCAACTCGTAAATTATGCTTTCGGCCATATTGATAACCTGCTTTTAAATGATTCACGCCTACGTGTACTCATTAATATTGAAAGTTATATTGGTCAGTTCTTAGCAAGTCCTGAAACTTTTAAGCCTGATTTGGCTCCACTTGCAGATATTTTAAGTATTGTTATTGCTCAAGAAGATGAGGTTGCTCACCATATTCGCAACCAACTCCATATCGGTGAAGAAATACCTACAGATACTCAACTACTCGTTTTAAGCCGCCATCTTTATGGGCCTGACTTTGACACCATGCACACAGTCAGCCAATTAATATTGAGCGAAATGAACAAAGTGCGTAATGATATTGAATATAACTATCAAAATATGTCGACTGAAAAAGCACAGCAATTACAAACGAGCCTTTTGCAATTAGCTTATACATTTAAACTGCTTAATCTTGATGAAGCTGCATCTGAACTATCTCAACAGGCAAATAGTTTAAGTCAGCTCAATATATTAAGTAATGAAAACTATGCTCAGCAGCTTATGGACAGCATTTTATCTGCCATGAACTCAATTGGTATTTTGGTACGTCAATATACGTCTAGTCGTTTACAGCTTAATGTGAACAATACAAATATTTCTTTAGATCGCCTTGATGAGGCACATCAAGCCTTACTCACAGAGACAAAAAATTTAATTGATTTCATTTGTCAGAGTCTTACGTTGTATGCAAATGATCAGACACAAAATATTGAAGCAATTGCAGGTTCATTAAAAGAGCTAGCAGGTGCGGCCGAATTTCTAGGAAGCACAATTCAACAAGAGGCTTTACTCCAAACTGCTCAATTTGTTCAACAACAACTTGAACAAAACCAGCCGTTTAATACAGACCAAATTCACTGTATTTTTAATGTATTAGCAGGCCTTGACATGTTGGTTGACAATTTAAAAAATAAACAACCTGTTCTACAATCCATGTTTAATGTAGCATTGTCGAGTAGTCAACAACTTCAAAAAAAGGCAGCTTAATGTCTGAATTATCACTTGCTTATATTTTCCATCATCAACAATTACTGGTTGATCAAAACCTTCAACTACCCAAAGTCGAAAAGTTAGCAAGTGATTTACTTTTCACTCATGATGAGCAGGTCATTGCACGTGACTTGCTTGCTGAGGAAGCTATACCAGAAGGCTTACAACTGGTTCCAATTCGCCAACTCATTACAAGTTGGTCGAAAGAACAGTTTTTGCAAGCGAGCCGTGCTGTACAGTTACTTGAATGGCGACGCAATCATAAATTTTGTAGTCACTGCGGACACCCGACAGAAGTTCATCCAACTGAATATGCAATGGTGTGCCCATCTTGTCGCTATCACCAATATCCTCGCGTAAACCCGTGCATTATTACCGTCATTACTCGAGGTGATGATGAAATCTTACTGGCGAAGTCAGTCCACAATAAAACCAATATGTATGGTTTGATTGCAGGTTTTGTTGAAGTTGGTGAAACTCTTGAAGAAGCGGTACAACGTGAAGCTTTTGAGGAAGTAGGCCTAAGACTCAAAAATGTTCAATATATGTCAAGTCAGCCTTGGCCTTTCCCAAGTAACCTTATGGTTGCGTTTAAAGCAGAATATGAGTCTGGTGAAATTAAGCTGCAAGAAGAAGAAATTGCAGATGCACAATTCTTCAAGATTGATCAATTACCTGAAATTCCATTTAAAGGTAGTATTGCTCATTCAATGATTATGCAGATTACCCAAGCTGGGTAATCTGTTGTGTTTTAAACGATATTCTCGTTTAAAACACTTCTTCAAGAAAATGCAAGATCGTTCTTTTAGTCCTGAAATAATGACTAATAAAACTAGAAAGGCTGGCCAAAATCGTAATATGTCCAGTTTTAGGAATCACGGCGATATGACTGTGATTACCCTTCTCTCTAAGCGCTTGATCCATATCTAAAGTATTGTGTTTTTTTACAATTTGATCGTTTTCAGCCATTAAAAGGTAATGTTTAATATTATTTTGATTAACGAAATAATATGGCATGACTTCTTTATAAGAGGTGCTTTGATCAAAAGCATCTTCGGCCAGTGGATCACCTTTATAGTCAAAATGATATGGGCCAGCTAAACCGATTATTGCCTTAATTTTCCCTAAACACTCAATTTTAGTTGAATCAGGGTGATAAACAGCAGACATCACATTAAATGCCCCTGCCGAATGCCCCATAAGTACAATATTTTCTGTAGAAATTTCCAGTTTTCCCTGATTTTGATGTAAATAATTCAATGCTTGAGTTAAGTCATCAACAAAGCTTGGGAAAATATTTTTAGGTGCTAACTGGTAGTTAATAACAGCAACGTCATAACCTTCTTTGGCAAATGTCTCACCAATAAAAAGATAATCTCGTTTATTACCATGCTGCCAAGCCCCACCATGCACAAAAACAATGAGAGGCTGATGAGTTAGCTTTTTAACAGATCGGTAAACATCCAAACGGTGGCGAGGCTTTAGGCCATAACGAACATTTGGAATCTGTTCAAAACCATCTTTTGGCGTAAAACGGTTTAAAGCAAAACTCCCCAAATCATACAGGCGGAACTCTTTATAAAGAGTTCGCGCCTGTTCAATTTTGCTTTGTAGTTGTTCAATCAGATTCATATATTACTGTGCAGTCGAAGCAGGATCTGTTTGGTCAGGATCAATTGCAACAGGTGTTTGAACTGTTGGTTGAGCAATGACGTTATTAATAATCGGTGTAGTTGTTGCACTACCCGTACTTGCAGCTGGTGCAGGTGCCAAATCAACGTTATCAATTAAAGTGACAATTTTGGTAACATTACCGACGTTTTGTAAGACGTTATTTAAATCATTAATTTCAGCTGTATTTAAACGTCCCATTACATAAAGTACGCCATCTTCGGTATGTACCAGAACCTTACTATCTGAAACCACAGGTGCCTTCATTAAAAGAGCACGTGTATTTGCTGTTACACCTGCATCTTGCATGATGGTGTTGTAGCTGACTTTGTTACCCACCGTAATATAGTTATGTACAGCTTTCACATCACTCATGGCTTTAAGATTATCTTCTGCCAATTGTTTCAAGTACGGGTCTGGCACTTGGCCAGTTAATAAAACTGTACTATGGAAGCTTTCGATATTAATACGTGACTGCTTGAAACGTTGATCAAGTTTATAAATGTTGATATTGGCTGTACGTTTAATTGAAGAGTCAATGAATACTTGGCCTAGACTGCGGACACCGCTATCTGTGCCCACTGGAGCTGTGCCTGTTCCACCAGAAATAAAACTTGCGCAACCTGATAAACTTGCGACACAAAGCATTGTTACAGCAATACGTTTTAACACTCCACCAGACTCCTATCAATTTCTTGGCTTGATCATAAAGCATCAGACTTAAATTTGCTCAAAAGAGTAATGAACTCTTAATCCAAAGTAAATGCATTTTCGATCCATTGCAGATCATAATGGAGTTTTGAAAAGTCATGCTGTACTGTTTTTGCAATTTTCTGTGGAAAATCAAAACAAATCACATCAAAACGACAATAAAAATCCTGATAAGATGGATAGCGCTGTAAAAAACGCATCGCAGTTTTGATAATTTTCTTCTGTTTTGTCCACGTTACCATTTCACAAGCTTGCCCATAATTTCCTATAGTGCGTGCTTTTACCTCAACAAAAACTAACTCTTGCCCTCTTTTGACGATTAAATCAACTTCGCCACGGCGTGAATGGTAATTACTTGTGACCCACACATAGTTTTGTGCTTGTAAAAGGTTTAACGCAGTTTGCTCTGCCCATTTCCCCAACTGCTGTGCTAATAACATTTTTATTCCCCCAAATTAAAAAATAGCTCTAGATGTTTTTATGCGTCAGTTATTTTCTTAAATTTATCTGCCATATCAGATCTGAATTGAACAAATGAAAATCAGATCATTTTCGAAAAGCTCAAGCTGGCAGACATTGTTCACGCCCAAATCATAATTTCGGGTAAACTACCCCATTAAAATTGTTTATCTGTACGGAGTAAAACCAAATGAGTGCTCAGTTATTTGTTGTAGCCACCCCAATCGGGCACTTAGATGATATGACTTTCCGTGCAATTGATATTTTAAAATCAGTTTCTATTGTAGCTGCCGAAGATACTCGCCAATCAGCACAATTATTTAAGCACTATAATATATCGACTCAACTTACTGCATGTCATGACCACAATGAAAGCAATAAAATTGAGCAGTTAGTTCAAAAACTACTTGCTGGCGATAGCGTTGCTTTAATTAGTGATGCAGGTACACCGCTGATTAGTGATCCAGGGTTTAAATTAGTTCGTGCTGCTCAAGAGCATGGAATTAGAGTCGTTCCTGTGCCGGGTGCATGTGCTGCCATTGCTGCTTTAAGTGCTGTAGGTTTACCGAGTGATCGTTTTAGCTTTGAAGGTTTCCTTCCATCTCGAGCTTCACAACGTATTTCTCAATTAGAAAAACTAAAAAACGAAACACAGACCTTAATTTTCTATGAAGCACCTCACCGTATTTTAGAGTCTGTTAAAGATATGGCTCAAGTATTTGGTGAAGACCGTCCTGTAGGGTTTGCACGTGAAATTACTAAAACCTTTGAAACCATCAAAAAAATGACCTTAAAAGATTTGGTCAGCTTCATTGAAAATGACCATAACCAAGAAAAAGGTGAAATTGTAGTGGTTGTGGGTGGTGCAGCTGCAAAAACAGATCTAGAGCAAGAAAAACTAGACGAGCTTTTAAAGCGCTTACTTCAAGACTTATCTGTTAAAGCAGCGTCTCAACTTGCAGCCGATTTAACAGGGATTAAGAAGAAAATCGCTTATCAACGTGCGTTAGAGTTAACACAATCGTAATTTTTTAATTAAGTATGGTGATGACAAATAGTCTGTGTCATCACCATGCGTTAATTTTGCATAATAAAATATAAAAATAAGAGTATTCATATGACTGAACAGCTTGGAAAACTTGGACCACATGAAGGGCAAGAACTAGAATTATTACTTTCAGGTGAGAAACCGATTGCTTTATTTTACGATCTATTACCTGTCGAGTTTTTAAAGCATCTCGAACAAGGTACTTTATCTATGCAGAGTAAAGATATTGAAACCTCTCTGCCTTTACCCTTTTCAATTATGCTGATCTATAAAGATGCAGCTTTAGCAGATTTAAATGAACTCATAATATGTATTGAAACTTTATTTAAAGAAACTAATTTTGAAAAATGTATAGAACTTGAACGAAGAATTGGACAGCTTTTAGGTTACTCAGAACAAGATATAGAGTTTTATATTCAGCATATTTCGAATCTTCATTTAAGAAGAAAGATGTAAAGACTATCTCAATATGTGTTTCGCTGACTGCACAATTGTCTCTGTCAGTGCATCTAACTGTTTAGACTGCCTTTTCCAATGGTGCCAATATAATGGAATGTCGAGCTCAGCTTCGGGTATAACATCCACTAAAGTTCCATTGCTTAGTAAAGATTGAACCTGAAGCTCGGGCACCATGCCATATCCCAAACCCAATTGAATTGCTTTCACAAAGGCATCTGTAGCTGGAATAAAACTGTAAGGATAGCTCTGCAAAGGTAACCCATAATATTTCAGTAATACCTCTGAATGCATGAGATCTTTATGGTTAAAAATTACAGCTGGTGCATTTCTTAAAGTTTCTCTGGTTACGCCATGTTTAAACCAATCAGCAGCAAATTCAGCCGAAGCCAACATTTTATAACGCATTTTTCCGAGTGGTTGAGCTAAACAGCCTGACATAACCTGCTCTTCTGCCGAGATACAGGCGTTGACTTGTCCTGTTTCCAATAAAGTATGCGTGTGAGATTGATCATCAATTTTTAGTTCTAATACTATTTTTTCTTTAAAAAGCGTTTGCTGAATAGTAGGTAGTAACCAAGTTGCTAATGAGTCTGCATTTGAAGCAAGAGCAATTTTGTAGAACTCTGATTCAGATGATTTACCCATCAAACCTTGTAATAAGTTTTGCTCCATTAATCGTGTATGACGTAAATGTTGCAATAAAGTTTGTCCAGCTTGAGTGAGTACACATGGACGACCACGTATAATTAAAATTTGGCCTAAATACTTTTCTAAAGCCTGCACGCGTAAGGATACTGCCGAGGGAGTAATATATAAATGCTCACCTGCTGCATCAAAACTTCCAATTTCTGCTACTGCAAGAAAGGCTTCACATTGTTTGCTATCCAACATATCAAACCTAAATTTTTCTTAGCCAAACCTAAATATTCTTAATTTTACTTATTTCTTAATAAAAAGTCAGATAATTCCCACATCTGATTTTTTTCATCCTACTGTTATGTTCTCTCTTAGTATATTCTTTAAAGGTTTCGGTATTGGTAGTGGGCTTATTGTAGCAATTGGCGCTCAAAATGCTTTTGTTCTAAAACAAGGGCTTAAACAGCAGTATGTATTTTGGCTATGTTTAATCTGTGCGCTTTCCGACTCGATTCTAATCGCTTTTGGTGTATTAGGTTTTGCCGAAATCATGACGGCCTCTCCTATTCTAATTACGGTAGCTAAATATTTAGGGGCAACGTTCTTATTCGTCTATGGTGCGAAAGCATTCTACGCTGCATTTAAGGCCACCCAAAGCATGGAGCTTGGTAGCGGTCAAAAACAGACTCTAACTCAAGCACTAGTGACCTGTCTTGCCTTTACTTGGCTTAACCCACATGTCTATTTGGATACCATTGTTCTGATCGGTTCAGTTGCAACCCAACTAGAAGACAAAGTTAGTTTTGCTTTGGGCAGCATTGTTGCCTCTTGGATTTTCTTTTTCAGTTTGGGCTATGGCGCAAGATTATTAAAACCATTATTTACCAATCCAAAAGCTTGGAAAGTTTTAGACTTTATTATTGGTTGCGTTATGTGGAGTATCGCAATATCGCTTCTCATCTAATGCATTCAAACAGTAAAAAGTACCATGTTTAAATGGTACTTTTTATGCGCTCAAGATTATGCTTGAGAACCCAACACCAGCTTTGATTGTTTTCTTTCTTGCTGTGATTGCTTTATAACAGCATAACCAGAAGATACACCTAAGTAGGCAATGACAAAGGCAACAAATAAATCGGGAAATACACTGCCTGTTCCAAATACCCCAACCGCCGCTAAGATTACAGCAACATTGGCAATAGAATCGTTTCTGCTGCACAACCAAACAGAACGCATATTGGCATCTCCATCACGGAACGCATAAAGCATCAGAGCGACTGAAACATTCGCAATTAAAGCCATCACGCCAATTGCGCCCATGACCATAGGTTCAGGTGGAACACCATGAAAATATGACCACACAACTTTTCCAATGACAAAAACGCCAAAAGCTGTCATCGTTATTCCTTTCATTAATGCCGCTGTTGCACGCCAATATAAGCTCATCGAAAGAACGACTAACGATAACGCATAGTTTGCTGCATCTCCGGCAAAATCTAATGCATCTGCCCATAGTGAAACTGATTGAGCTTTGTAACCACCCAAGATTTCCACTACGAACATCAATGCATTAATGATAAGTGCAATCCATAGCGCTTTTCTAAACCGTGGACTCACCTTCTTTGAAGGAGAACATGTTGAAGCACAACCACATCCAGCCATTTTATTTCCTCTAAAACTCTTTTATAGTCATTAAAAACCCTTGAGTAGCTCCAGAGTCAAGCCTTATGAGTCTTTCTATTGGTCAATTATCAAAAAAAGCGGATGTCCCAATTGATACTATCCGTTATTACGAAAAAGTAGGTGTACTTGATCGTATCCAACGTTCAGAAAATAACTATCGTGTTTACACCGAGCAAACACTTAGCGACCTACTGTTTATTAAACATTGCCGTGAATTAGATATTTCACTCAGTGATATTAAAACGTTAAAAGAAATGAAAACTCAGCCTAAACAGGCATGTACGAAAATTGATAATTTAGTAGATAAATACTTAAATGAAGTATCCGAAAAAATTGAACGATTATTACTTTTAAAAGAATCTTTAATTGATTTAAAACAGCACTGCTCTACCAATCGAACAGTAGATGAATGCGGGATTTTAAAAGAACTGCAAAGCTCTCCTTAAACCTGCTTTGGTAAATTCATACAAATAAAAAAGCACCACTCATGTGATGCTTTTTTAAGATTAATGGTCGCTATGTTCATCAGGAGGAACTTCGGTAATTCTCCCACCCCGAGCTAAAAATGCAGCGATTTCATCTTCCAGCGCTTGGCGCTGTTTCTGTTTAGCAGTGACAGTCAGCGTTTCTGCCTCAGCAAGATCAGTATCACTCATACTGCCTGCTTCTTCATCAGCTGCACCGCTTTCTGCTGCTTTCGCTTCATCTTCATCTACAGCAGAATCTTCTGCATCTTCATAATCATTGATATCTGACATTTCACACTCCCCAGAATGATTTTTATTGCATCATTGCTATGGTCCCAAGACCTCAGAAATTTAGCAACCTCTTTGCATTTAGCAAAGAGCCAATTTGGTCAATTCCGTATCTTTTATGACCAAATTGGTAATGATATATAAATGATTGTTCAAAAAATATCTACTGGCATTTAATTCGCTTAGTAGAGTATAGGCCCAGTAAATATTTTAATGCCTATAGCGGGTACTTTGTAAAGCCCCTAAACCATTTGCTTGTTGCATAAATTTATCTTTTAAAACCGGAATCTGCTCAACTTGCTTAAGTCCCATATTGCGAGCCCAAACTATTGGGAATAATTCACTACTTTCGAGCCAACCAATTGCCGACATGCTATGCATCATGGCGTCATTCTGACCTTTACGGCGATGCTCATAGCGCATTAAAGTTTGTTCATGTGCCCATACACCACGGCTTAAATCGTGAAGCAACACGTCACACAGTACTGCTGCATCAAGACAGCCAATATTTACCCCTTGTCCAGCAAGCGGATGAATCACATGTGCAGCATCACCAATCAAAGCTAAGCCTGCTTTTACATATTGTTTTGCAGCGCGAGCTTTGAGTGGAAATTGTGCTCTGGAACGAACGTCTAACACCTCACCCAACATGTGTTGGCTTTCTTGAGTTAAAAGCTGCATAAACGCAGTATCGTTTAAAGCTGAATATTCATCGGCATAATCATCTGGTAGTGTCCAGACAATTGATTGCCAGTATCCATTTTCAGTTTCTTCAAGACTTGCCATAGGTAAGTATGCCAAAGGTCCTGTAGGTAAGAAAATTTGACGGGCAACATAATGATGGGGTTTTGCAGTTTTAATGGCACAGCTAATGGCTGCTTGTTTGTAATCCAGTACATCGAGGTCAATAAAAGCCTGTTCACGTACAAATGAATTAGCGCCATCTGCACCAATCAGCAGTTTAGTTTTAAGCGTAGTACCATCTGCCAATTGAATATGCCAACATCCAACACCCTGCTCAATACGAGTAACACGCACTTGGGTACGGTAATCTGTTAATTGCTCCAACATTTTTTGTTGAATGGCAACATTTAATACACTCGGTTCAACCATAGAACCTAACGCTTGTTCTGGCATCGGTCTTTGGATGGAATCATGGCCAAAATTAATTTCACCATAACCATTAAGATTCCAGACCTGCATGCCCGTATAAGGCATTTGACGCGCAAGATCATCCCAAACATTTACCGTTTTAAGCAAATGAATGGTCGCTTGGCTAAGCGCTAAAACACGCGGGTTCATCACACTTAATGTTTTGTCAACATCAAGTACAGGAGCCGCATCAAGCACTGTGGGTTGTACGCCACCTTGCGCAAGTAATAAAGCAGTTAAACCACCAACCAATCCACCACCGACAATGACGACATCCAACACTTCACTCATGCTTTTAACCCCATTGCATAGTTAGCCACCAATGGTTTTACACCTGGAATGACGTCAAATGCAATTAATCCCGTATTACGAATTAATTTTAATAATGGATTTTGGTTACTAAAACCACGGACTACAGTGTCACAGAACTTAATCACCCGTTGCTGATCTGATAAACGAGCTTGTTCATAGGCAAGTAAATTATCAGGGTTACCCAAATCATCAGAAGTGCTTAACTGGTTCACTAAATAACGCACCAAAACATCTGCATCACGTAGGCATAAATTAAAACCTTGTCCTGCAACTGGATGAATTGTATGCGCTGCATTACCCATTAAAATAACGCGACCTACAGCTTGTTTATGTGCAAGTACTTGTGAAAGTGGATAACTGAAACGTTTACCCGTTTTTTCAAACTTACCCGCTCGGTCACCATAGGTTTGTTGCAAGGCACTTAAAAAATGCTGATCATTTTCTTCGCCTAGCCATTCATTTTCGGTGCCTTTTTTCACAGGCCATACAACTGAACGGCGATGTTCATCCGGTAAAGGCAATAAAGCTAAAGGACCTAATGCACTAAAACGCTCAAAACCAACATGCTCATGCGGTTTTGATGTCTGAACCGTGGTGACAATTGCAACCTGATCATAATCATGGACATCCACACCGACGCCAATTGCCTGACGACAAAAAGAATCACGTCCATCAGCCGCAATTAATAATTTTGACTCAAGCTTTAAGGTTTCCTCACCACGCTGAGCCTCAATATGTACTTGTTCAGCATCTTGAGTTAAAGCTGTAACTTGTACGCCATCAATCAACTCAATCAAAGGTTGTTGACGCACTTGAGTTAACAGAACACGACCAAGCCAAGCATTTTCAATCACTTGCCCAAAGCTTTCGACTTTTTCTTGTTCTGCGATTAAACGTGCTTTACCAAAACTGCCTTGCTCAGTAATGTGGACTTGTAAAATTGGAGTAGCATGTTGCTGTAATGCATCCCACAACCCTAGCTTCTGATAAATTTGCACACTACGACGTGATAAAGCCGTATTACGTGCATCAAAACTCGAATGGTAAGGGGCAACATTTTGATCATCATAGTTTGGGTATTTCACAGCTTCTAATAGCTTTACCGCAATATTGGCCTTCGCTAGCATGAGCGAAAGGCTCAAACCAACCATACCCCCACCTACAATAATCACTTGTTGTTGCATCGAGTTTTGCTCCTTTGGCGAATACGTTTAATTATGCTTTAGCTTGCGCCATTAAATGTTCAATATCTGCAATATCTTTAACTACATTGGCAGTTAGAACTCGTGGCCCTTTCGACGTTGCGACCACATCATCTTCAATACGAATACCAATACCACGCCATTTTTCATCTACAGTTTCATCATCTGGCGCAATGTATAAACCAGGTTCAACTGTAACAACCATACCCTCTTCATATTGACGCCAGTCTTCACCTTTTTTGTAAGATCCAACATCATGTACATCCATACCTAACCAATGACCTGTGCCATGCATATAAAACTGACGGTATGCTTCAGTTTCGATGAGTTCATTAACATCACCTTTGAGCAAACCTAAATTAACTAAGCCTTCAGTTAAAATTTTGACTGCAACTTCATGAGGTTCACGGTAAGAATTGCCAATACGAACTGCGTCAATAGCTGCATATTGGGAAGCCAGTACAACTTCATATAAGGCTTTTTGCTCAGCACTAAATTTGCCATTTACTGGGAAAGTACGGGTAATATCCGATGCATAAAACTCATATTCACAAGCTGCATCAATCAAGACTAAATCACCATCTTTGAGTGGTTGGTTATTTTCAACATAGTGCAAAATACAAGCATTAGCACCACCACCAACAATACTGTTATAAGAAGGCACACAACCGTTTTGCCCAAATATATAATTCAGCTCGGCTTCAAGAGCATATTCCATCATGCCCGGACGTACCATTTGCATCGCACGCGTATGCGCTTCAGCACTAATATTTGCAGCAATTTGCATCAGCTCAAGTTCTTGTGGTGACTTAACTAAACGCATTTCATCGACAATACGGTCGAGCTGTACCAATTGAGCTGGAGCGCTCTCATGTCGGTGCTCGGCATCTGCTTGTTTAATCCACTGGCTAACTCGCGCATCAAACGCAGCATTGTGCCCAATCCGATAATAAAGACGCTCTTTATTTAATAACTTTTCAATAATCTCTTCATCAAGCAAATCAATTGCATATGCTTCATCTACGTCATAATCTTCAATTGCACCATCAATTCCTGCACGGTAACCATTCCAGATTTCCATCTCGCGATTACGTTCACGGCAAAAAAGACTATAGCTATAGTCATCGTCCTCGAAGGTTTCAATGACAGCAACTGCCTCAGGCTCAGCGAAGCCAGTCAAATAGAAAAAACTACTATCGGCACGGAATTTATAATCCGCATCACGATTACGGTACATTTCCTCACGCGTTGCAATAATTGCAATATTGTTTGGACCCATTTTTTCTGCCAGACGGTCTCTACGATGTCTAAAATCAGCTTGAGGCAATTTCATAATGATCTACTTGATTTAGAATTTTAAAGTCAAAAAATAAAATACAACCAATAACACATCGCCTCAATTAGCTTGGGCGATGTGGAGTAAACATTTCTACAATAGTTTGTTCTGTGTCTACAGCAGCAGATTTAATTTTTGCATGAAAGTTTTTCAATAAAGAACTGTCAGCTACAGTGATTTTTTTTCTACCAATAGACAAGCTTACAGGTATTAAGCGTACAAATTCATACAATTCTTCGTAGCTGCTTTCACCTTCCTCATCATTATCAGAGTCTTCAAATTCGACCGCTGCAATATCTTGAAGGTTCTCAATCAACTCACGTTCATCATCACGAATATGACCCGATGCCAACCCAAAACCTAATACAACACCCGCACACCAATCTGATAATGCTTGTACACGCTCTTGAAGCGTATGTTCATCATCAGGAAGCATTGGTAAATAATCTAATTCATCATCAGATATAGCGTGAACGACATCTTCTGCTTCATCAGTTAAAAGTGCTAAAGCATCTTCACTTAACTCTGGCACATTAAGGGTTGTTAAAATTTGTGACCATTCTTCACGCGTTGGCGCTTCTGTCACACAAACAATACCTGTTAACAAACCATGTAACTCACTAGGGCTTGAAATTTCTTCAATTCCTTCAAAATGAGCGTTCCAATCTGTCCAGCCTGAAATATCGTCTTGCATTCGTTTATCCAATCTCTATACTTTGTATATATTACCTTTGATTGCAATTCTGTGCGACCTCGTTATGTTAGAACAATTACAGCGGCTACAAGCGCATATTAGCGTATTAAAAACACGCTTACATCATTTAGAGAGTGAACATGCGGCACTCTCAGAAGCTAAAGAACTGGCTGAAACAGAGCATCACGCACAAGTTGTGCAAAAAAATAGTATTATCACTAAAAAACAAGAGGAAATTGAGTCGGTAACTGAGCAACTATCTCAGTTAAAAGGTCAATTTCAACAATTGAATCAGGATGCTAACACACTTGCTGAACGTTATAGCCGATTAGAAAAAAGTACGACTGATTTAAAAAATCGTTTTCAAGAAATTCTTGCCGAACGAAATGAATTACGTGTTGCAAAAGAAAAGTTACAAGCCCACCAGCGTCAAACCCAACAAGAGCTTCATGATTTACAACAAGATCGTGATCGTTTGTTACAAAAAAATGAGCTTGCCAAATCAAAAGTTGAAGCCATTATTCAACGTTTAGGAATTTTAGGTACTGCCCAAGATCAGCATGCTCAAGAAATTCAGCAGCTTGCCCATCCTAATGCTGAAACTGGTGAGGAGACCCAATCATGAGTGAACAAGTCATGGTAGAGCTTAGGCTGATTGAGCAGACCTTTAGACTCGCGACTACTTTAGATAAAAAAGATGAACTTGAACGTGCAGCAGAACTTCTCAATGAAAAATTTAATGAGATGCGTCGTAGCGCCCCACGTGTTGAGCACAATAAACTGGTCATTATGGTTGCTCTACAATTGACTCAAGAAGTACTGAGCCTTAATAAGTCTTTGCAAGAATACACTCACTGTGAACGTTTACTGCAAACGATATTGGATGATGTTGAACAAATTGTTTAATAAACTATCCATATAAAAACGCCTTGCTCTATGAATAATAGATGCAAGGCGTTTTTTATTTAGACTATTAGGACAATTGAAAATTATTTTATGCTTGTTAGTGTACAAAGCTTCATCAAACGCAAACTAAGTTTACAGTTCCAGAGGTTTAGGTGATTGCCAACATGGTCAGATCGGTTATACTTAAACTGTCTCTGGGATGTTCGCCAGCGGGTCTATTCCCCTGCCGATACTTAAACTTATGGATGTGTTCTG